>Ga0209573_1000242_pt1 | contig 135400 bp, 143 predicted proteins | sample TNRBio252014_DNA_FD_185870 | JGI IMG/M metagenome (GOLD analysis project Ga0209573, IMG submission 185870) | Wastewater treatment Type I Accumulibacter community from EBPR Bioreactor in Madison, WI, USA - TNR Reactor_6/25/2014_ DNA (SPAdes)... | ecosystem: Engineered > Bioreactor > EBPR >...
TTGAAAAATACGGATTTAGCGATTGTGTCAAATGATACGCTTCGTTTAAAAATTATGGGCATGTATGACGAGGTTTATAATAGGATTCGCAAGGTTGAGGTAGCTATTACAAGGGACTATGAGCAGTTAAGAGATTTTGACAGGCTTTATTTTGAAGCATATGATGTTGACCAGATTTCGACCAGCAAAAGTATGCCTCGGCCTCCATGGGGAACAATGCGCCCGATACGGTTTACAGAACTAAAGACAAATCCTGAATACGCAGCTCTTCTTCGTGCAAGAATCTCAAACCAAACGGGACTTTTAAGAATTCATTATTATCCTGCTGAAAAGGAGCTGAACAATTTACTTAATCAAATTGACAGGGAAATAGAGAGGTTAGAGTAGTAGAAATTAGAAAGTTTTTTCTCCCATGTGGTCAGGCTTTTCAATCTTACTGTTTTTAACTATATGAAATAATTCCGATCAGTCAGGAAGACCTGACTGCAGGGTGATGGTGTGCTGACAAAGGCACACAGTTACTTCGGTTTGTTTTCACGATATAACTTAGATTTATCCCAGCCTCTGAATTCGTAATATTTTTCTTTGGGCTCGGCCGTCCAGCCGTTTATTCCTTTGCCCGGTAAAACAAAGCCGTGAATATAAATCACAAACAGCGACAACACGCCCAGTAACCCGTATGACCAGCCCCTGCCAAAATAATGTGTAATTGAAATTATAAGTACGAGGGTAAGCGCGTACTTCAATATTTTGCGCCACTTTGGCGTATGTTCTTCAAAATGCCCGAATAGCATATTGCCGATAGCGAAGATCAGACTTACCAGTGAGAAGTCGAACCAATAAGTATTTGTTGACCACATACATTAGGATTTTAAAATTAGTTGGCTGTTACAAGCGGAGGTTGTCAGGTTAAAGTAGTGCTATTGTTTTTCGTTTACTTGTTGTTAAATCATGCGCCTTACTTTTTGTTTATAGTCTAAATATTTTTGTCTGTGCTGATTTGTTAAAAATTCTTCTTCAAGCCGTATCTGAATTTGTATCAACACATAACCCAAAACTAAGAATAAGCCTGTTAATGCGTTTGGTGTCGTTAAAAAGAGCCCAACCAAACTCACTATCATTCCAAAGAAAATAGGGTTTCTCGAAAACTGAAAAAGCCCAGTCGTTATAAGTTCCGTTTTCGTTTCGGTGTCAATACCAATTCGCCAGGAGTTTTTCATATGCCCTTGTGCAATAATTGTCCATATGAGCGCAAGAACCAAAAGACCAAGTCCAATACATTTTATGATTAAGGTGTCAAGTTGTTGTATTGGTAAAAAATAGTTGTAGTGTGTAGGTATAAGAGCAAACAACAAAACATAAACAAACAATAAAATCATTGTTAGTTTAAAGTAAAAACCAATAAGCCCATACGCAGTGTCGTCTTTCGGTAAAACAAGTGGATTTTTTCCAATTCGTTTAGCTACAAGTACACTTTTAGCCACAAAAGCAATTCCGAAATAAACAATGAAATAGGTTGGCAAAAATATTCTTAAGAGTTCATTCATTTTCTTTCTTTATTAATTGTTGTGTAGGTTAAAGCATTAGTCTATATTCTGGTGACATGATGGGCTAGATTTGCTTTGATAAGGTACTAACCCCTTAAAATGTATCAAACTACTTTCAATACGTTGCCATCCGCCTTTTTGTTGTCATCATCCAAAACAATGAAAAACAGTTAGAAATTTTTCTTAAATTTCTTCTCAAAGAAATAGCATGCTGGGCGAGTTAAGCACATCTGAAATTGAATCTGTATTAACCAACAACGTGGTGGGGCGCCTAGGTATACAGGCTGCGGATAAGGTATACATTATTCCGGTTACGTATGTGTATGAACAAGGCACCGTTTATGGGCACACCACAGAAGGTTTAAAAATTGAATTGCTGCGCAAAAATGCGCACTGCTGTTTTGAAGTAGATGAAATAAAAACCATTGCAAACTGGCAGAGCGTAATAGGGTGGGGCCGCTTTGAGGAATTGTCAGGAACAGAAGCGGCCAAAGTACTGGAGAAGATTGCGGCCCGGCTGCTACCGATGATGCCCAGCGAAACAAGCTTCTCTCAGCGTATGGGTCCAACTGCATCGGGTCGTACATCAACACAGTTGGGTAACTCTATAGTGTATCGTATTGTGCTTACTGAGAAAACAGGCCGGTACGAACGGTAGCCTGTTACTAACCTGCCGGTTGGTGTTATTTTACAACCAGATCAACCTCTGCTGTTAGTTCGTTTTCGGGTTTATTTTTATCCCACACGCGCATTTTAACGTGGTATGTTTCACCGGCTTTCATCGGCTCGCCCACAGTAACAGTTCCCCGGATGATGGCGGCATCGGTAGCGGGGTATCCTTCCGTACCTTCAAGAAGATCGGCTTCGTTTATAATGGCTGTGCCCTGCGTGTCGGTTACCACCAACATCAGGCCCGGGTAGGCTTTATCATCTTTCAATACATAGTTTACTAAGCCTTGTGCTACCAGGGCAACCTCTGTATTAAGTTCAACTTCATTATCATTCTTGGCTGTATTGTCGGGGCCCACCAGCAAAACTTCGTCTACACCAAAACCGTTGTAGGTAAATGACAAACCTGTGCCAAAGTCTTTTTTAGTTCCTGCACTGAAACTGCAGGCGGTTAATGCAAGGGTTACAACTGCAATAATCAGAGTGTTTAATTTTTTCATAGAAGAAAGGTTTAGGGTTTTCAAGATTACAATTAAATTTTAACATTAGCTATGGGGGAGGCTTTGTGGAATCTGGCTAACAGAACAATAAGGGCCATACATAAACGGTAGTCATGGTACAGGCTATAACGATATAGCAGAGATCCAAACATTAATCTTATCTGCCAATTCAGGAATCAGGTTTAGCTTACCGGATTTAAAACTATGATCGGCATTTTCGAACCGGATTAATGTGGCGGCTGGTAATTTCTTGCAGACTTTTTCCAGTAAAGACCATTCGGCCAGTGCATCGCGCGAGCCTTGTAAAAACAACAGAGGTTGCTTAACGGTGTTTAAATGTTCGGCCCGTTCAATGCCTGGTTTGCCAGCAGGGTGCAACGGAAACCCGACAAACACCAGGCCCTTTACATAGGGTAAATCCTGTGCCGACAGATATTGAGAGGTCATGCGGCCGCCAAACGATTTTCCACCGGCATAGAGTGGAAGTTTTGGAAACAACTCATGTGCTTTTGCAATAGCAGCCGCCACAGCCTGGTGTGCCACAGCCGGAAAGTCGGGGCGTTTTTTATTGAGTTCGGTATATAAAAAATTGTAACGTAAAGTAGCAATCTGATGTACCGCCAGCTCCGCAGCCAGGTCTTTCATAAACTTATGGTGCATGTTGGTGCCGGCTCCGTGGGCAAATGCAAAAATGGATTTAGATTGAGAAGGCCGGTAAAGTTCGGCAGAAACGGTTTCGGTTTTGTTGAGGGCAAGGGTATAGGGTATTGTTTCAAAAGTCATATTCGGTTGAATAATCTTAGTATGAACAAATTTTAGAAACTAAATTCACTTACCGGTTGTTTTTCGTAAATATGATAGAGCGTAAGACGAGATCTAAATACAAAGATTATGAAATCCGGAATATTGACATTATCCGTAATGCTTTTGGTTCTGCAGTCCTGCACGGGGCAAACGAAATCCGCCAAAGAAACAACGGCACCCGATACTATTAAGCGGATTGTGCGCAGCGAAGCAGAGTGGAAAAAGATGCTCACTCCCGAACAGTTTTATGTGCTTCGGCAAAAAGGTACCGATATGCCGTTTACGGGAAAGTATTATCTGCACAAAGAGAAAGGAATGTATCAATGTGCCGGTTGCCATACCGATTTATTTACATCCGATATGAAATTTGAATCGGACTGTGGCTGGCCCAGTTTTGATAAGGAGATTGAGGGAGGTAAAATCAAAAAAGTTACCGACACCTCGCACGGCATGGTACGCACCGAAATAGTTTGTACTAAATGTGGAGCACACCTTGGGCACTTGTTTGACGATGGCCCCACCCTTACCGGCATGCGGTATTGCGTTAATTCAACCTCGATTGATTTTAAGAAGAAGGAATAATTTAATGATTAGTGTGGTCAGTACATCACTATCGCGCGCAAAGCGAAAGGTAAATCGAGTTGGTTTATTGGGAATGTAAATGGTGAAACGCCCCGCACGTCAACCCTTACCTTCGATTTTCTGGATGCGGGCAAAACATACATTGCTACTATTTATGCCGATGCGAAGGATGCACACTACAAAACCAATCCACAAGCTTATACTATAAGAAAGGTTGTAGTAACGAATAAATCAAAACTAGTTCAGCTATCGGTGGCAGCCGGAGGGTATGCGATTAGTATTGTGGAGGCAACGAAAGATCAAACGAAGGGGTTGAAGAAGTTGTAAGGTGTTAAATGTAAGGCGACAAGACACTTTTAAAGTGTCAGACGCCTGTAGCCTGAGATTGCAAGCACTAACCTGAGTATATCCTCCTCCTGTAGATGGATATACGCAATGAAGTTGCGTATATTTGAGAGTTATGGGCAATTATTGACGACCACAATATGGGAATAGGAAGACGAGAATTTTTAAGACTGACAAGTATCGCATTAGCGGGACTTGCTATTGACCCGTTAAAAGCAGTTGCTATTAATGATAACATATATGTAAACAAGAAGCTCGGAATACTATTTGAAAAACCAACTAGTTGGGGCTTTGTATCAGTTAAGGACTTTGGGAAAATAAAAAGCGAACAAATCATAGGACAAGGACTTGAAGAAACAGCTGAAGAAATATGGGAAGAACTTGGAGACCCAATTTGTATTGCGACAAAGTATTACCAAGACAAACCTGAATATAAGGGCGTTTTCTCACCGACAATCACTCTAAATGTTACACCAAAACAAGAACTTGAATATTTAGGACACGAAACTTTTGAACAACTTATGGGAATGTCTGAATATGGCGTTTCACATTTACTAAAGGACTTTGAAGTTATTAAAAGATACGACCCCATAATGATTAGTAATTGTAAGTTCTATGAGTATGACGCTGAATATTTATTTGAACATATCGAAATTGACAAACCACTTAAAGTTGAATTGAAGGTTTTGAAAGCCGAACACAACGGATTTTACTATGACTTTAATTGCCATCAGTCAAAGACACAAAACCAAATTGCAGACGCAGAATTTGAAAAATTTAAATGGACAATAAAGCTAATATAACTGCCCATAACACGGGTTTGGCAAAAGTGGCGGTTCAGTGCTCCGCAGACACATTTTTGGTTAATCAAAGTTTGGTTCTCCGCATCAACATTTGTGGTGAAAATCGCCACCTTCGCCAAGCCCGAAAACGTTACAACACCTTTTCAATAAAAAAAGACCTGCCGGAAGCGGCAGGTCTTTTTACTTTTATACAGTACTAAATTTATTTTCTCGGAAACAACTCATCGCGGTTAGCGGCCAGCCATGCAAACGCAGCAGTCATTACCGCATTGTGTTTCAGGTCTGCTTCAATGGTTTTATCGTACAAGTCCATACTGGTGTGGTGCGTGCGCGTACGGTATTCAATCGGGTCCTGAATAAATTGAAACCCCGGTAACCCGATGGCATCAAACGACTGGTGATCGGTGCCGCCTGTGTTTTGATAGGTAATGGTGCTGGCGCCCAGTTTTTCAAATGGCTGGAGCCACGCACGAAATACACTGCGGGCACCTTCATTGCTTTGTAAATATATACCGCGGTATTTTCCGGTGCCGTTGTCCATATTAAAATACACAGAGAATTTTTCTCCGGCAGGAGTAAGTTTAATCGAGTCGAATGGAGCAGTCTTATCAAGACGCTGGCCTAATACACGTTTTACATAATTACGTGAGCCAATCAGTCCTTGTTCTTCACCGCTCCACAATCCTATACGAATGGTTCTGCGCGGACTAATACCTAACGATTTAATAATGCGCATAGCTTCCATCATTACAGCCGAACCCGATGCATTATCGGTAGCACCCGTGCCGGCATGCCAGGAGTCTAAGTGAGCGCCAATCATTACCACCTCATCTTTCAGATCGGTACCGGGTATTTCGGCAATTACATTAAAGCCGGGTGCTGCATTGGTGAACTCAACTTCATACGTAAGTTCAGATTTAATCAGTTGTCCTTTTTGCAATTGACGTACCATGCGGTTGTAATGCTCGCTGGCTACTACAATCTGCGGAAGTATTTTGGGGGCATTAGCACTTTGAGCCCGTACCCGTTCGGTAAACGGAACATTAGAAGCATACGGAATGGTTGCAGCAGACACTAATAAAGTTCCATCCTGCTGGCGGGTAAGCGGGCTTGGTTCCAATACGGCAAGGGCGCCTTCTTTTTGTAAAAATTCCCATTTAGCAAAAGGAAGATTAGAACCACCTGTTGGCATCCGGAATCCACCTTGTCCACCGGCTACGGGTCCGGCATTGGCCATTTCTAAAAGTTCTGAATCTGTAAAGCGGGTTCCATCTGCAGTAAATGTGGCGGTAGTTTCAACAGGCTTATCGAATAATACAATCTTGCCTTTCAGTTTGCCTTTGTATTTTTCAAGATCGGCTTCTTTGGTTACATCTAAGTAAACTACATCGGCTTGTACGGTTCCTTTAATGCCCGGGCTCCAGGCTTTGGGATAGGCAATAACGGATGTATAAACCGGCCCCAGATTTTGCAAGCTGAATTTTTTGATTGACCAGCCGCGGCCAAATTCTTCGTCCCACGTATCGAAGTGTGCATTTTGTAATCCCCATGCAGTAAGAGTTGTTTTTACATAGTCGGCTGCTTTTGCATAGCCGGGCGAGTTGGTAAGACGAGGGCCGTGCACATCGGTAAGCATGCTCATAATGTCCATTACCTGCGAGCGTTCGAAGCCTTCTTTTTTGATTTTTGAAATAAGGGTTGTGTCAACCTTTTCGGGTTTTTGTGCGAAAGCGAAAGAAGCGGCACAAATGCCCAGAGCGGAGAGAAATAATGATTTATTCATAAGTCTGGATTAAAGCGGAAACTTACCATTCCAGAATTAGAATAGGCTTACCGGTTACATAAATAATTAGTTTTACTCACTCCTCAAACTCTTAACCGGATTAGCCATTGCCGCTTTAATAGATTGATAGCTTACGGTAAGTAAAGTAATGAGCAATGCACCTACACCGGCTGCTGCAAAAATCCACCAGGCCATATCGCTCCGGTATTGATATTTTTGGAGCCAGGCGCTCATAAAATACCACGACAAGGGCATGGCTACAAGTAATGAGATGCTTACCAGCACGACAAAGTCTTTCGAAAGCATAGCCCACAAATTAGTTACGCTGGCGCCCATCACTTTCCGCACACCTATTTCTTTGGTACGTTGCTCAGCTACAAAACTGGCCAATCCAAAAATGCCAAGGCAACTGATGAAAATGGCAAGCCCGGCAAAAGCGCTGGCTAGTTTTCCAATCCGTTCCTCGCCTTCAAACTTGCGTGCATATTCTGCATCTACAAACTCATAACTAAAAGGAGAAGATGGACTGTATCGTGTAAACACAGTTTTGATTTTCTCTAGCGACTCGGCAGCGTTCATATCCGGATTTAGTTTTAGAATCACCAGATTAACATTATTATACCGGTCTATGTGCCACAGCGAAGGGCGTACCGGCTCGTATGGCGATTCGATGACCATGTCTTCAATGATGCCAATAATCTTATAGTTAGTGTCGTTCCAGGTAAGTGTTTCTCCCACGGGTTTTTCAAATCCAAGAAACCGGGCCATTGCTTCGTTGATTACGAACGTAAGTGAATCGCTGGCGAAGTCGCGCGAAAAATCACGACCTTCTTTAAATTTCCATCCTACGGTTTTTCCAAACTCGTGATTAACTCCATTATTTGGAAAATCAACTGCTAAGGAAGGATCTTTACCGCTCCAGGTAAAACCACCATTGCTATTCCATACTTGCGTGGTAGGGGCGCCCGCTTCTGTCATCTCAACAATGGCATTCTGGGTTTTTAATTCGTTGCGCACAGCATCGAAGTGTTTGTGAATGTCGTTGGTTTGTAAATACACATTTATGAGCCCGTTACGTTCATATCCAATCGGCCGGTTTTTTGCAAATTGAATTTGCCGAAACACCACTACCGTGCCAATGATGAGAATAACCGATACTGAAAATTGCAACACCACCAACACCTGGCGTGGTAGTGAAGCGCCCCGCCCGGCACGAAAGGTTCCTTTCAAAACTTGTACGGGTTGAAATGAAGATAAATAAAGTGCAGGATAACTTCCGGCCAAGATGCCGGTTAATACACTGAAGCCAATGCCAATCAACCAAAACAAAGGACTACTCCATAATAACTCAATTTTTTTATCGGCTACACTATTAAACCAGGGTAAGGCGAGGTACACTAATCCTATTGTAACTACAAAAGCAAACAAGGCCATTAATACCGATTCGCTGAAGAACTGGCTTACCAGTTGCGCACGCATGGAGCCAATGGATTTGCGTATGCCCACTTCCTTTGCGCGTTTCTCACTTCGGGCCGTGCTCAGATTCATAAAGTTGATGCAGGCTAATAGCAACACAAACACGCCAATAACACCAAACATCCACACAAACTCAATGCGGCCTCCGGTATTTTTGCCCTCTTTAAATTCGGAGTACAGGTGCCACTTGCTCATGGGGTGCAGAAACACTTCGGGTTTGTATTTTTTTTCGTTTTCGTTAAGCTTATTGAACTTCACGTTTACAATTTTATCCGACACCTGTTGCATGTCGGCATGATCAGCAAGTTGAACCCAGGTTTGGGTAAAGTTGCTGCCCCACGGATCCTCCATGCTTTTGATCCAGGTATTTTCGCGGATGTATAAATCCCAGGGCATAATCCACGTCATGGTGCGAAAGTTTGAATTGTACGGAAGGTCTTCATAAACACCGGTAACTTTTACATCGCTCTGGTTATTTACGCGCATGGTCTGCCCCACGGGATTGGAATCACCGAAATAGGCAGAAGAAACGGTTTGAGATAGCAGTATGGAATGAGGATCTTTTAATGCAGTTTCGGGCGAGCCGTGTATCAATTTTATCGATAACATATCAAGTACTCCGGGTTCCCAGTACATGCCTGCTTTGCTAAACATCTTATCGCCTACGGTAAGCACACGGCCAAAATTCCAGGTGCTTTGGAGTACATATTTAAAGTCGCTGCCATAGGTGTTGCGTATTTCTTCAGCCATTACGTATGGATTCGAAACCTGCGAAGCCTTTACACCATTATACAGGTTGTGTTGCCAAACCTGCGCCAACCTATCATAGTTTTTATGATACGTATTATAGGTTATCTCGTCCCAGATCCATAACCCGATAAGCAAGGCCACAGTCATGCCTGAAGCCAGCCCGGCAATGTTTATGAATGTATAACCTTTGTTTTTGATGAGGTTACGAATGGCGATTTTGAAATAGCTGCGAAGCATGGGCGTTGGGGGTTTTACTACCTTTTAGATACTTCAGGTACTCAGGAAAGTTGCATCCACACGGAATTATTTTTGCGGAATTTCAAATTCGAACACCATGTTAAATCATGTAACACAAGGTATCGGGAGGACCACGACTAACAATCGTTTAGGCTCCTATCAGAAAGATTGTTTTTTCTTATTGATACTTTGCGAAAAAAGTTAAATTTCATTTCTCTAACATCGTTTCGCATGAACCTAAACCTGAAAGCCGATCAGCAAAACACCTTCGATGCCATTGTAGTGGGTACAGGCATTAGCGGTGGCTGGGCCGCCAAAGAACTTACCGAAAAAGGATTGAAAACATTGGTGCTGGAACGAGGCCGGCCGGTTAAGCACCAGGTGGACTATCCCACTATGAACAAAGATCCGTGGCAGTTGCCATACGGTAACAGGCTTACGCCCGAAGACCTGAAGTTTTTTCCGGTGCAAAAAAGAACAGGTTGGGTTAGCCAGGCTACCAAACACTGGTGGGTGAATGATCTTGAGAATCCTTATACAGAAGTAAAACCTTTCGATTGGATTAGGGGCTACCATGAAGGGGGCCGTTCTATTATGTGGGGTAAGCAAACGTATCGGTTATCCGATTTGGATTTTGAAGCCAATGCAAAAGATGGGGTAGGGGTGGATTGGCCCATTCGCTATAAAGATCTGGCACCCTGGTATGATTATGTAGAAACCTATATTGGTGTAAGCGGTCGTGCAGAAGGGTTAGCGCATGTTCCGGATGGAAAGTTTCTTCCACCAATGGATTTAAACTGTGTGGAAGAAGTGTTTCGCGATAAAGTAGCCGAAAAATTTGGTGGCCGTAAAGTTACCATCGGTCGTGTTGCTCATTTAACAGCACCCTTACCTCACGATCCATCGCGCGGAGTTTGCCAGTCGCGCAACTTATGCGATCGGGGTTGTCCGTATGGTGCGTACTTCAGCAGCAATGCCTCTACACTTCCGGCTGCCGCCAAAACCGGAAACATGACGTTGCGGCCGCATTCTATTGTGCACTCTATTATATATGATGAGCAAAAGGGTAAAGCAGTTGGTGTGCGCGTGTTGGATGCAGAAACCAAACAAGAGATAGAATTTTTTGCAAAAATTATTTTCCTGAATGCTTCTTCTTTAGGAAGTACATTCATCTTACTAAACTCAATTTCATCCAGGTTCCCGAATGGATTAGGTAACGGCAGCGATCAGTTAGGTCGTAACCTGATGGATCATCAATATCGTGCCGGTGCCGATGGTGCCATAGATGGTTTTGAAGATAAGTATTACATCGGGCGCAGACCCAACGGTATTTACATTCCCCGTTTCAGAAATGTGGGTAATGATAAGCGTACCGATTATGTACGCGGCTTCGGCTATCAGGGTGCAGCCAGCAGGCAAGAGTGGTCGCGTGGAGTAATGGAGATGGCTTATGGAGCACAACTAAAAGAAACATTGGAAACACCCGGCCCTTGGCGGATGGGTATTACTGGTTTTGGCGAATGTTTGCCGTATCAGGAAAATCGGGTAACGCTTAACACCGAAAAGAAAGATGTGTACGGCCTGCCTACATTAAGTGTAGATGCTGAGTGGAAGCAGAATGAAAAGGTAATGCGCGAAGATATGAAAACCAGTGCAGCCGAAATGCTGGAAGCGGCCGGCTTTAAGAATGTAAAAATTTACGATGCCCCCAATAACATCGGCTTGGGTATTCACGAAATGGGTACAGCACGCATGGGTAAAGATCCGAAAACATCGGTGCTTAATAAGTGGAATCAGGTGCATGAAGCGCCTAATGTATTTGTTACTGATGGTGCCGCTATGACATCTTCCGCCTGCCAGAACCCATCGCTAACGTATATGGCGCTTACAGCACGCGCAGCTGAATACGCGGTTAACGAACTAAAAAAACAAAACCTCTAAATCAAAAAAAGATGGATAGGAGAGAAGCCATACAACGAGCCGGTTTAATTTTAGGCTATGCGATTACCGGCCCCACCTTAATAGGAGTATTAAATGGATGCAAGGCTACACCCCGGGCAGGTTTTATTCCTGTATTTTTTTCGAACGAACAGGGGGCATTGATTGAAATACTGGCTGAGATTATTATTCCTGAAACGGATACTCCTGGCGCAAAAGAAGCCGGAGTGCCACAGTTTATAGATACGTTGATAGCGAATGTGTACACCAAAGAACAACAGGATAAATTTATTGCCGACTTAATTGCATTTGATGCCGATGCAAGCACAACGCTGGGTCAAGCGTTTATTAATTGCACACCCGAAGAACAGGTACAGTTTTTCGAGAAACATCACACAAAAGCAATAAGCGATGCAACAGACGGTGGCCCTACTGGTTGGTGGAATGCAGGCAGCGGTAGCGATAAACCATTTGTGCTGAAAGTAAAGGAACTGGTGTTGGCTGGTTATTTCACCAGCGAACCCGGGGCTACACAAGCATTACAATATAATCCTGTACCCGGACCGTTTAGAGGTTGTGTGCCGTATGCTGAGGTGGGAAAAGCCTGGGCTACTTAATTTGCGGCATTAACAACGAAGTTATTTCTTCTTTTTGCTCTTCTTCTCTGGTTTAGGAATTTCTAAAAGCTTGGCAACATCTTCATCACCTTCCAGGTTGTTCATCTGAATTAAAATCCATGACGTGCGTCTGGCTATGTATGGCGATGCGGGTTCAGCTTTGTATTTTTTTGGATTGGGCAAACAGGCTGCAATGCGTGCCGCTTCGGTGCGCGTGAGTTTGCTGGCTGGTTTCTTAAAATACTTTTGTGAAGCAGCTTCCACCCCAAAAATTCCGGTGCCCATTTCTGAAACGTTCAGATACATTTCCAGAATACGTTCTTTGCTCCAGATCAATTCAATCATAAACGTAAAATAGACTTCCAGCCCCTTGCGAAACCAGCTGCGCCCTTGCCACAAAAAAACATTCTTAGCCACCTGCTGACTGATGGTGGAAGCCCCGCGAATGCGTTTGCTTTTCTTGTTGCTTTCCATCGCCTTCTTAATGCTTTTAATGTCGAACCCGTTGTGGTCGGGAAACAATTGGTCTTCAGATGCCATTACGGCCAACCGGATGTTGGGCGACATTGCATCAAAATTCACGTAATCACGTTTTAGTCCATGGCCATCCACCCAATTGGTAAGTTGCGTAATAGTAATGGGCGGATTAACCCAGCGTAGCAGAATAAGGTAAACCAGGTGGAGTACAAAAATCCATAGCGCAATGCGTTTTAATTTTCTCCAGAGCCGGGCCGGTAAATTTTTTTTTGCCATTCGGGTGTTATACTTGCAGCAAATTAACATTAGATGGCACGAGTTGAGTTAACCCTCCCCGATAAATTTGTGTTTGAGGCTACATTATCCGTTCGGGTAAGCGATCTGAACTATGGTGGCCACGTAGGTAACGATCGCATGCTTACACTCATGCAGGAAGCCCGTGTACTTTTTTACAGAAGCCGGGGTATTGAAAGTGAGGTGAATCTGGAAGGAGACATAGGTCAGATTATAACTGATGCGGTAGTGGTATACAAAGCCGAAGCTTTTCTGGGAGATGAACTGAAAATTGAAATTGCAACCAGCGACTGGAACAAATACGGTTTCGATCTGTACTACCGCATCACCAACCAGCACAATAAAGAGGTGGCCCGGGGTAAAACAGGGATTGTTTGTTTTGATTATACGAAGCGCAAAGTAACTTCGGTGCCCGCAACGTTGCCAGAGAAATTACAAGCATAGCTATGTGTTTCAATCTGTCTATGTGGTTTTAAATTGACTTTACTGCAGGGTTCACATAGAATTTATTTCAGTGATTTTAAGAACTCCAGGCTTTGTGGAATTTGCTGAACCGACCGGGAAGATTCATCTTCTATGAAGAAATGTTTTACGCCATACTTCTTTGCCACTTTCATAATGGCCGCAATACCAACATCACCAGATCCTAAAACCACATTGGTTTCTACATCTGCGTTTCCGTTTTGATTACCTGGAGTACCAGGTTTACGATCTTTTAAGTGCATAAGCGGAAACCGGTTTTTGTATTTTTTCAGCAACTTTACCGGATCTTGTCCCGGATGTTTTACCCAGTACACATCCATTTCAAAATTTACATAGGCCGGATTAACTTCCTCCATCATGAAATCGAACAACGTTCCCTTTTTATAGGATCTGAATTCGTATCCATGCGGGTGATAGCAAAAAGAGATTCCGTTTTCGGCCAAAATCTTTCCGGCCGTATTAAATACACGAATAGCAGTTTCTGTTTCGGTCAACGTAAAATTATCGCCATGGTGCGGAATCCAGTAACATACCACATAGTTTGCTCCAAATGCTTTGGCTCGATTGGCAACTGCCTGCGGATCTTTTTCCAGTTCGGCAAAGTCGGCACCAATGGCAATCAATTTCAAACCGGTTTCTTTGCTAAGCGCATTAAACTCATCGATACTCAAACCGTAAGTTTCACCGCCTTCAATTTCGGTTATGCCCCAGCTTTTGATTTGTTTAAGTGTGCCGGATACATCTTTTGGAATTTCATTGCGCAGACTGTAAAGCTGCAATCCGATTTCTTGTGCGGAGGAAAGGGTGGTGGTCATGACAATGAACAACAGCCAGGAGGAATAAAAAAAGCTTTTCATAGAGTGAATCTACAAAAAGCTTTTGAAATAAAAAGGGTCGGATTACGGCTTAACCAATACGGGCATGCTCGAAACAATCATAATCAGATCGCCATCGTTCACGTCCTTTTTCTCATCGGCTACCACCAGGAAACTTTCGTAAACGGTATTAAGATCTTCACCACTCACGTTGTATCCTAACAACTCTAAGCGGTGTTTCAATGCCGCGCGACCGCTACGGGCAGTTAATACAATCGAAGATGAAGGCACGCCTACATCAGCCGGGTTAATGATTTCATAATTTTCGGCATGTTTCAAAAAGCCATCCTGATGGATACCGGACGAATGCGCAAATGCATTTTTTCCTACAATAGCTTTGTTAGCCTGCACGGGCATACGCATCATACTCGACACCAACTGACTTAATGCATAAATCCTGTTGGCTTTGATGTTGGTATGTAAATCAAGGTCTTTGTGTGTTTGCAGAATCATGGCTACTTCTTCCAGCGATGTATTTCCGGCACGCTCACCAATTCCATTAATGGTTACTTCGGCCTGGCCGGCACCGTTTATTAATCCTGCAATGGTATTAGCTGTTGCCAGTCCAAGATCATTATGGCAATGCACAGAGATCACAGCTTTGTCTATGTTCTTAACATTTTCCACCAGGTATTGAATACGTTTTCCGTACAAATGGGGTAAGCAATAACCGGTTGTATCCGGAATGTTTACCACATCGGCTCCGGCTGCAATAACAGCTTCGATAAGTTGTGCCAGAAACGCAAGATCAGCACGGCCGGCATCTTCTGCATAAAACTCAACTTCGTAACCTTTTGCTTTGGCATATTGGGTTGCCCACACACCTTGTTCCAGAATTTGCTCGCGCGTACTGCGAAATTTATGTTTGATGTGCACATCGCTTGAACCAATGCCTGTATGGATGCGGCCATGCTTGGCATAACGCAATGCTTCGGCAGCTACATCAATATCTTCTTTCTTAGCGCGGGTTAGTCCGCAAACCACTGGTTCGGTTACTGCTTTTGAAATTTCTACCACCGATAAAAAATCGCCCGGGCTGGAAATAGGAAAGCCGGCTTCGATTACATCTACGCCCAGCGCTTCAAGCTCGCGTGCGATAATAATTTTTTCTTCTGTCTTTAACTGACAACCCGGTACTTGTTCGCCATCGCGAAGGGTTGTATCGAATATTTGAATTTTTTTGCTCATAAATCAGAAGTTAAGAATATAGAATTTAAGAGTTGGAATACTGATTACTGCTGACTGCTAATTGCCGACTGCCTACTTTTTGAAGTTGATTAACGATTTGTGATCCCATCTGTTGGGTATTCAGAATTTTGTCTTTCGATGTAGTGGAGTCGGCAATATCAGATGTTCGGTACCCTGCTTTCAGCGTGGCTTCAACAGCTTTAATTACAGTCTCTGATTCTTCTTTTAATCCTAATGAAATATCCAACAATAGCGCAGCCGATAAAATGGAAGCCAGCGGGTTGGCAATACCTTTACCGGTAATATCATGCGCACTTCCGTGGATGGGTTCATATAAACCAACTTTATCACCAACTGATGCGGAGGCCAGCATACCCATTGAACCAGCAATCTGCGAAGCTTCATCAGTAAGAATATCGCCAAACAAATTTCCGGTAAGCACTACATCAAAACTTTTTGGGTTTTGAATCAACTTCATGGCAGCGGCATCAATAAACTGATGTTCCAATGTTACATCCGGATATTGTTTACTTACCTCATTCACAACCTCGCGCCACAAGCGCGAACTTTCCAACACATTGGCTTTATCAACAGAAGTAACTTTCTTTTTACGGGTGCGCGCAGCCTGAAAAGCTTTGTGGGCAATCCGTTCTACTTCGTATTTCTGATAGATCATCAGATCGAATGCAGTTTTGCCTTCATCCTTTCTACCTTTTTCTCCGAAGTACACATCGCCCGTTAATTCACGGAAGAAAAGAATATCAGAACCCTTAAGAATTTCGGGTTTAATGCTGGAGGCCCCCAGTAGTTCGTCAAATAATTTTATAGGACGCAGGTTGGCATACAAGCCAAGTTCTTTGCGCATTTTCAGCAAGCCTTGTTCAGGCCTTACTTTCAAGGTTGGATCATTATCGTATTTCGGATGGCCGACTGCGCCAAATAAAATTGCATCGCAATTTTTAAGTTTCGTTAACGTTTCATCGGGCAGCGGATTGCCGGTAGCTTCAATGGCATCGTGACCAATTATAGCAGAATCGTATTCAAATTGATGTCCAAAAAGCTCGGCAATTTTATCCAATACTTTTTTGCCTTCGGTAGTTACTTCTTTGCCGATGCCGTCTCCGGGTAGTATGACTATCTTTTTCTTCACGTTGGTTTTTTTATCGGTCCCTGTTTCCGGTTAATGTGTTAAATCAAATTCTCTTACTTCTTTATTTAAATTCAACAGGTAGTCGATATCGTCATACCCGTTGATCAAACATTCTTTTTTGTACGCGTTGATTTCAAATTTTTCTGATTTACCATCAACACTGATTTGCTGATTGATCAGATCTACGGTTACTTCTGTTTTTGAATTTTTTTGAATGGCAGCCAGCAGCGATTGCAAAAACTTATCTGAAACCACAACAGGCAACACGGCATTGTTTAGTGCATTGTTCTTAAAAATATCAGCAAAAAAACTGGACACCACCACACGAAATCCATAATCGTAAATTGCCCATGCGGCATGTTCGCGACTGCTGCCACAACCAAAATTTTTTCCACCTACCAGAATTTTTCCTGAGTAAGCCGGATTATTCAAAACAAAACCCGCGATAGGCTCATCACCAGATGAGTAGCGCCAATCACGAAAGAGGTTATCCCCAAATCCTTCGCGAGTTGTTGCTTTTAAAAAGCGTGCCGGAATAATCTGATCGGTATCAATATTTTCTACTGGCAGTGGTACTGCGGTAGATTTTAAAATGGTGAACTTGTCTTTACTCATGACCTCACCCCCAGGCCCTCTCCACGGGAGAGGGGTGACTCTCCGGATTTAATTTTATTTGTACTTCTTGCTTTCATCTCAATTTATTAAATGAACTCTCTCACGTCTGTTACCTTGCCGGTAATTGCCGCTACAGCTGCACTTAACGGGCTTGCCAAGAATGTTCTTGACTTTGGGCCTTGTCTTCCTTCAAAATTTCTATTGCTTGTGCTGATGCAATACTTGCCGGGCGGAACTTTATCTTCATTCATGCCTAAGCAGGCCGAGCAACCCGGTCCTCGTAATTCAAAGCCGGCTTCTTCAAAAACTTTATTCAATCCTTCTTTCAAAGCTTGTGCCTCTACTTGCTTCGATCCGGGTATTACCCATACCTCTACATTAGGCGCTTTCTTTTTTCCTTTTACAATGGAGGCCACCAGGCGCAAATCTTCAATGCGTGCATTGGTACAACTTCCGATAAAGACATAATCAACCGCTTTACCCAGCAGAGCTGATCCGGGCTCAAGACCCATGTAGTCCAGCGATTTTTTGAATGAAACCTGTTCGTTGATTTCTTTCAGCTCTTCAACGTTTGGAATGCGATCGGTAACTTTCATACCCATACCCGGATTGGTTCCGTAGGTAATCATAGGAGCAATGTCGGCTGCATCATATTTTAAGATGGTGTCGTACACAGCGCCTTCATCAGACGGAAGTTGTTTCCAGATTTCAACAGCTTTATCAAAGGCTTCACCTTGTGGTGCAAATTTTCTTCCCTTCATGTAATTGAAGGTGGTTTCATCAGGGGCAATCAAACCACCGCGTGCACCCATTTCAATACTCATGTTGCAAATGGTCATGCGTGCCTCCATCGAAAGGTTACGAATGGCATCGCCTGCATACTCAACAAAAAAACCAGTGGCACCACTGGCTGATATTTTTGAAATGATATATAATATAATGTCTTTGCTAACTACTCCTTTGCCCAACTTACCATTGATTTCAATCTTCATGGTTTTGGGTTTGTATTGCAAAATACATTGCGTAGCCAACACCTGTTCTACTTCTGAAGTACCGATACCAAACGCTACACTTCCAAACGCACCATGGGTAGAAGTATGACTATCGCCACACACCATAGTCATGCCGGGTTGTGTTAATCCCAACTCTGGTCCTATAATATGCACGATACCCTGAAAGGGATGACCCAGATCATATAACTCTACACCAAATTCTTTGCAATTCTTACGAAGGGTTTCTACCTGGTGGCGCGACAAGGCTTCCTTGATAGGAAGATGCTGATCTTTGGTGGGTACGTTATGATCGGCCGTAGCGGTAGTGCGGTTTACATTAAAAACTTTAATGCCGCGCTTGCGCAAACCATCAAACGCCTGCGGACTGGTAACCTCGTGTATATAATGTCGATCGATAAATAAAGCATCGGGATATCCTTCAGCTCGCTTCACTACGTGCGCATCCCAGATTTTTTCAAAAATTGTTTTCGGTTTTTTCTCGCTCACAACAATCGTTAGTTTGTTCTCCACTATAAAAAACGAAACCGCCCCGAATTAATCGGGGCGGTTTACATAGGTTTAGGTTAGGTTATTGGGTAATCATTCGATTCGCTAATAACAGTTCAAATATGAGTAATCGTTCTGTATTACTCAAGAAAAATCAAGAAGTTGTTGAATTTACCCTTACAGGTGTTTGGGTATTTCCCGGCTATTTTTTTTAACTACCACCATGGCAATGGTAATTGTATCTCATTAACCGAATCAACTACCATGTCGGGTTTGTAGGCATAGCGAATAAGATGCTCTTTTTTGGTGATGCCGCTTAATACGAGAATGGTTTTATAACCCATCTGCACACCTCCCTGAATGTCGGTATCCATGGTGTCACCAATGATGGTGGTTTCGGCTGTTTCCAATCCTAATGCTTTGCGTGCTCCGCGCATCATTACAGGCCCCGGTTTACCTACCACAAAGGCTTTAATACCCGTGGCTTCTTCAATCATGGCGGTGGTGGCGGCAATGCCCAGGTTATCCCAACCTTTTTTCTTGGGCGATGGATCGCGGTTGGTGGTTACAAATTTGGCCCCCGCCAAAATCATGTCCACTGCGCGCTGTACCATTTCCAGTGTAAAATTTCTTCCTTCACCCAGTACCACAAAATCGGGGTCGGTATTTACTAATGTAATTCCATTTTCATGAAGGGAGGAGATCAGGCCGCCTTCGCCCAATACATACGCTGTTCCCTGCGGAGTTTGGCTGGCCAGAAAATTACCGGTGGCCATGGCGCTTGTGTACACATGATTTTCGGTAACGATAATTCCCAGTCGGCTAAGCTTGCGTACCGCTTCCAGTCGCGTACGTTGGCTGTTGTTGGTCATAAAACTGAATGGAATACCTTCTTTTAATAAACGGGCAATGAATTTATCCGCACCCGGAATCATGATGTCACCACCATACACCACACCATCCATGTCAATCAGTAATCCTTGTGCCATATCTTCTTACTTTATAAAAATGTTTTTCAAATATCGCTTTCGAATATCACGATAGACATAAAAATCAGAATCGATAGTTGCAATTTCTTTTATGTTATGATTTTCGGCAGCAACAATTAATGTAGCATCTGCCAGGTCCATCGGTACGTCTTTATATTTTTCCGACAACTCCGTAATCCTGCTTATTTGGTACGATTCTATTTCAATTAAATGTAAGCCTCCCCGGTTAATCCACTCCAGCAAAGCAATTTGCACTTTTACGCTGAAGGCTAATAAATGCGATGCTTCTGTAATTACAGGCCAGGTGGTGAGCAATGTGCCCTTAAAATTCTTTAAAAAGGTTACGGCTTGTGTGTGATAATTGTCGCTTTTGTCGAACAAAGCAATCAAAGGCCCGGCATCAATGAGAATGCTTTTCATGGAGCAACTCTTTTAACCGCTTTTTATAAACCACCGATTTGTTTTTAATACCGCTGCCTTCCTGGCCAAAGAGATCAGCACCTGCCTCGTACGGGTTTTTGTTTTTTTTATGCTGGGCAAGGTAGAAGGCAACAGCTTCTTTTACCACAATAGATTTTGACAACCCCTCGCGCTGGCAATAGGCGTTGAGAATTTCTTCTTCTTCATCGGATAACCGTACGGTAAGCATAGTATTGTAATTTGTATTACAAATGTAATACAAACCAGCTGCAAAACCAAACGCTCCCTGAAAACGGTAAAATCCGGGGGTTTTAAACCAAATACTCGAACAAATTCTCGTTTTGATTTACCAGCGTGTAGTTGAGTTTATAACTATCCATGCGCTCAATTAACAAGGCAAAATCTTCGCGCGATTTTACTTCAATACCAATTAAAGCAGGGCCGGTTTCCTTGTTGTGTTTTTGAATAAACTCGAACCGCACAATATCATCGTTAGGCCCGAGGATATGGTTTACAAATTCTTTTAGCGCTCCCGGGCGTTGCGCAAAGCGTACAATAAAATAATGTTTCAGTCCTTCATATAGCAACGAACGCTCTTTAATCTCGTTCATCCTGTCTATATCATTATTGCCACCGCTTACAATACACACTATTTTTTTTCCTTTCAGATGGGCAGCATATTGGTCGAGTGCTGCGATAGAGAGAGCCCCGGCTGGTTCGGCTACAATGGCATCTTCGTTATAAAGTTGCAGAATAGTGGAGCTTACTTTGCCTTCCGGCACCAGCAGCATGTCGGTAAGTTTGTCTTTACAGATTTCAAAAGTCAGGTCGCCCACTTTTTTTACAGAGGCGCCATCAACAAAACGTTGAATGCTCTCCAACACCACAGGCTTGCCTGCCTTTAGTGCTTCTTTCATAGAGGGTGCACCCTGTGGCTCTACACCAATTATTTTAGTGTTAGGCGAGTAGGTTTGAAAATAACGGATTAATCCGGCACATAACCCGCCACCGCCAATGGGTACAAACACATAATCGATGTTCGATTGTTCTTCCAGAATTTCTTTCGCCACAGTTCCCTGTCCTTCAATCACTTTTAGGTGATCGAATGGCGGAATGAAAACCATTTTGTTTTCTTCGGTGAATTGTAATGCGTGTGTCTGGCATTCATCAAACGTATCACCAATCAAAACAATTTCAATGTTATCGCCACCAAACATCTTTACCTGATTAATTTTTTGTTTAGGTGTAATGGCGGGCATATAAATTACGCCTTTAATATTCAACTCGCGGCAAGAGAATGCAACGCCTTGCGCATGATTGCCGGCACTGGCGCACACCACTCCGCATTTGCGTTGTTCTTCTGTTAAACTCTGAATCAAATTGTAGGCACCCCGGATTTTATATGAACGCACTACCTGTAAGTCTTCGCGCTTCAGATAAATCTCAGCGCCAAACTTACCCGATAGCTTGCGGTGAAACTGCAAGGGAGTTTTTAGCGCTACGTTCTTAAGTACGTACGCGGCTTTGTTAATGTCGATTTGTTGTTGTGTTGTTTCCACCATTTATCAAAGTAGGCAGTAGGCAGTGTGCAGTAAGCAGTACTGCCTACTGCTACCTGTTTACCGCCAACTATTTAATTAATCATCGAAGCTTCTACCTGTTGTTTTTCCGGGCGCAGTGCGCGTACGGCTGCACCGGCTTGCCACAACTCGCTTTCGCGAAGTTCTTTTAGCTCGTCTGCAAGTTTTTCGCGGTAATCAGGCTTGCTGCACGTATCAATTGTGCGCTTGGCTTCTGCACCGGTTTCAACACTTTCATACAATTCTTTGAATACCGGCAATGTTGCCGCTTTGAATTTCTTTTTCCAATCCAACGCACCGCGTTGTGCTGTGGTAGAGCAGTTAGCATACATCCAGTCCATACCATTTTCAGCTACCAATGGCATAAGCGATTGCGTTAACTCTTCTACGGTTTCGTTGAATGCTTCAGATGGTGTATGTCCTTTCGAACGAAGTACTTCATATTGTGCTTCAAAGATTCCGGCAATGGCGCCCATCAGTGTGCCACGCTCTCCGGTTAAATCTGAGTAAACTTCTTTTTTGAAATCGGTCTCAAACAAATATCCGGCACCTACTCCAATACCTAAAGCAATTGCTTTTTCAGCAGCCTTACCGGTTGCGTTCTGGAATACTGCGTAACTGGCGTTAATGCCTTTGCCTTGTAAGAATAATCTGCGTACCGATGTGCCCGAACCTTTGGGGGCTGCAAGAATAACATCTACATCGGCAGAAGGAACAATGCCGGTTTGATCTTTAAATGTAATTCCAAAACCGTGAGAGAAATACAACGTTTTGCCTTTTGTTAAATAGGGTTTAATAGTTGGCCAAAGAGAAATCTGTCCTGCATCGGACAACAAAAACTGAATTACCGTTCCGCGTTTTGCCGCTTCTTCAATGTCAAACAAAGTTTCGCCAGGAATCCAGCCATGCGATACGGCTTTGTCCCAGGTTTTAGAACCTTTGCGTTGTCCTACAATAACTTTAAATCCGTTATCGCGAAGGTTTAATGCTTGCGCGGGACCCTGAACTCCGTATCCGATGATAGCGATGGTTTCATTCTTCATTACCTCCAACGCTTTTTCCATCGGAAACTCTTCGCGGGTTACCACATCTTCGATAACACCTCCAAAATTAATCTTTGCCATTTTCTTTAAGTATTTAGTAATTAGTGTTTAGTATTTAGTATAAAGTATTTAGAATCTTAAATTAATCTACATCCACAATTCGTTCGCTTAATTCCAGGTAGTGATTGCTGCCTAAGGTATAGATAGCATATTCTACTTCGATAAGTTTCTCTAATTGATGTTTTACTTTTTCCATGGCATCAGAAGTGGTGTGAAGCAACAACACCGCACCACCCTTGCGAAAATCATTTTCGTTTTCGTGAGCCATTAATTTTTTAATGCGAATGCGTCTGCGGTTAAGTACATTCACAATCCGGTTAAGGATTGAGAAATTGTTTTCCGCAACGAGTTCTAAGGTATAGTCTTGTTTCATAACTCAGTGTTTAGGTATTTCCAGTATAACTTCGGCCACTCCGGCACCAGCCGGCACCATAGGAAATACATTATCTTCTTTTTCAACTACTACTTCCAGGAAGTACGATGTTTCTGAAGCCAGCATTTTTTTTAATTCAGCCTCCAGATTTTTTTGCTCAGTTACTTTTGCAGCAGGAATGTTGTACGCTTCTGCGATTTTAACAAAGTTGGGGTTTTGCATTTCGGTAAACGAATACCGCTTACCGTGGAAAAGCTGTTGCCACTGGCGCACCATACCCAAAAAGCTATTATTCAACACCAGAATTTTAACAGGAATTTTATATTGCATGATGGTGCCCAACTCCTGTACTGTCATCTGGTAACCCCCATCGCCAATTACAGCTACCACTTGCTTATGGGGTGCCGCAACTTTTGCACCCATAGCAGCCGGTAAGGCAAAGCCCATGGTGCCCGCCCCGCCCGAAGTAATATTGGTACGAGGATTTTTGTATTGATAGTAGCGCGAAGTAACCATTTGATGCTGGCCCACATCGGTAACCACTACGGCTTCTCCTTTAGTGAGCTGCGATAGCATGTAGATCACCTCAGCCATTTTCAGACTGTTTGTGTTACGGATTTCTTTCGCCACAACTTTTTCAAACTCTTCTGCATTCAGTTTCTTGAAACTTTCGATCCATTCGGGGAAAGCATTCTTTGTGCAAAGTTTAGTTAGGGCGTCCAACGCTTCTTTAGCATCGGCATGAACGGCCACCGTTGGGCTTATTATTTTATTGATCTCAGCTTTATCAATATCAATGTGAACAACTTGTGCTTGTTTGGCATACTTACTCACATTGCCTGTTACCCGATCATCGAACCGCATACCGATGGCAATTAACAAATCGCACTCGTTGGTGTTGATGTTAGGACCATAATTACCGTGCATACCCAGAAAGCCTACATAGTTGGGATGCTCGCATGGAAGTGCGCCTAATCCCAGCAAGGTGCTGGCAACAGGAATTCCTGTCTTCTCTGTAAATGCAATTAACTCTTTGGATGCACCGGCAAGCAAAACACCTTGCCCCACCAGGATGTACGGACGTTTTGCTTTGTTGATTAATTCGGCAGCAGCCTCTACCTGCGCAAGTTGCAAAACAGGTTTTGGTTTATAGGTGCGAACTGTATTGCATGCTTCGTATTCAAACTCTTCGATTAATTCATTTTGTGCATTCTTGGTAATATCAACCAATACGGGGCCGGGTCTTCCGCTGGCTGCGATATAAAATGCTTTCGCGATAGCCGGGGCAATATCTTTTGCTTCGGTTACCTGTACATTCCATTTGGTTACAGGTAACGTAGTGTTGATAACATCTATTTCCTGAAAAGCATCGGTACCTAACAAGTGAGCAAACACCTGACCGGTAATACAAACAACCGGGGTGGAATCAATCAAAGCATCTGCTAAACCAGTAACTAAGTTGGTAGCCCCCGGCCCTGATGTAGCAAACACTACTCCGGTTTTTCCGGATACACGTGCATACCCTTGTGCGGCATGAATGGCGCCTTGTTCGTGGCGCACCAACAAGTGAGTTAATTTGTCGGCATAGCCGTAGAGGGCATCATACACCGGCATAATAGCACCTCCGGGGTATCCAAAAATGTGTTGAACTTTTTCAGCTACCAGGCAACGCAGCAAAACTTCCGAACCGGAAATCTTTTGCTTTGTAGCGGCTGGTTTTTTTTCAGTCTTCGTCAGTAACGCATCCATCCGCAGCAGTTTTTACAAGTTGAGCATATTTATATAGTACACCGTTCTTTACACGAAGAGCCGGTGCTTTATAGTGCGATTTTCTGATCGCAATAGTTTTTTCATCTACTAATAGATTGATCTGATGTTTCTTTACATCAATCTCAATCCAGTCGCCATCTTCTACCAACGAAAGCAATCCACCTTCGAATGCTTCGGGTGTGATGTGGCCAATTACAAATCCGTGCGAGCCTCCGCTAAATCTTCCATCGGTAATTAAGGCAACACTTTTACCTAAGCCCGAGCCCATAATTAAACTGGTGGGCTTTAACATTTCGGGCATACCGGGTGCGCCTTTCGGACCTACGTAACGTATTACAATTACATCGCCTTCTTTTATTCTGCCGGATTTAATTCCGTCTACCAATTCAAACTCGCCATTAAACACGCGCGCTGTTCCTTTAAAGCGTTCGCCTTCTTTGCCGGTAATTTTTGCGACTGATCCTTGTGGGGCAAGGTTGCCATAAAGAATCTGAAGATGACCAGTCTTTTTAATGGCCTTCTCGAAAGGAAGAATTACATCCTGCTTTTCAAAATCAAGGTCTTTGGCATTGGCTACATTCTCGGCCAATGTTTTCCCGGTAACGGTTAAACAATCGCCATGCAAGTAGCCTTTGCTTAATAAATATTTTATTACTGACGGTACGCCTCCGATTTTGTGCAGTGCCTCCATTAAATATTTTCCACTGGGTTTCAGGTCGGCAATAAGTGGTGTCTTATCAGAGATGCGTTGAAAATCATCTTGTGTGAGTTTGATGCTAACACTTTTTGCCATGGCAATTAAGTGTAACACGGCATTGGTCGATCCGCCCAGCACCATCACCACAGTAATGGCATTTTCAAAAGCCTTCAACGTCATGATGTCGCGCGGCTTAATATCTTTTTCCAGCAGCAGGCGAATAGCCTTGCCGGCTTCAACACACTCGGCCGATTTTTCTTTGCTAAGGGCAGGGTTGGAAGAAGAGTACGGCAACGCCATACCCAATGCTTCGATAGCCGAGGCCATGGTGTTGGCTGTGTACATGCCGCCACAGGCACCTGCACCAGGGCAAGAATTTTGAATGATGCCTTTATAATCTTCGTCTGAAAGTTTGCCCTGAATTTTTTCGCCCAACGCTTCAAACGAAGAGATGATATTTAACTCGCGCCCCTTATAATGTCCACCGGCAATGGTGCCGCCATAGACCATAATAGCTGGCCGGTTTAATCTGCCCATCGCGATAAGCGAGCCGGGCATATTTTTATCGCAGCCTACAACGGCTATTAATCCATCATAATATTGTGCACCACAAACTGTTTCAATCGAATCGGCAATCAGATCGCGGCTTACTAATGAGTACCGCATACCTTCGGTGCCGTTGCTGATACCATCGCTAACGCCAATGGTATGAAAGATTAATCCCACTAATTCCTGATCCCACACGGCTTGCTTTACTTCACCGGCCAATGCATTCAAATGCATGTTGCATGTGTTGCCATCATACCCGGTGCTAACAATACCTACCTGAGCTTTTTTAAGATCGTGCTCGGTAAGTCCGATGCCATACAACATGGCCTGCGAGGCTGGTAGGGTAGGATCCTGAGTAATGGTTTTACTATATTTATTGAGTTCCATTCTGTTTTGCTGTTTTGCTTTCTGATTTGCTGCTACGCGTAACCAGAAACCAGATTTAAACAATTACGTACGAATAACTTTTATCTAACACGATACACGTATAGGCTTCCTGCACAACTGCGCCCATCGAATGCTTCCATGGTTTTGAGAACGCCTGACCTTCGATTGATTCGATAGCCACTACTTCGGCAGCGGTACCGCAGAAGAAGGCGCTGTCGGCTTCAAACAATTCTTCGGGCCGGAAATGTTTTTCGACTACAGGTAAATCCATCTCGCGGCAAATTTCAAAGACTGTTTGCCGGGTAATACCAGGAAGAATATTTCCAAGAGGCGGTGTGTACAATACACCATCCTTCTCAAAAAAGAAATTGGCTCCGGGCCCTTCGGCCACGAAGCCATTCATATCAAGCATTAATGCTTCATCAAAGCCACGTTGTTTTGCTTCGTTGGTTGCCATGATGGAGTTTACATAATGACCACACACCTTGGCTTCCATCTTTACCGATTTTGGATTGGGTCGTTGAAAGGATGACACACAAACCTTCAACGGTTTTGCACCATGATACTTACCCCACTCCCAGGCGGCTATCATAACCGATACTCCGGTGGGTGCGGATAGTGTCATATTGGGCGCACAGTATACCAGCGGCCGGATGTAAGCGTCTTTGAGATTATTTTTCTCCAACACCTGATAGGAGAGTTGAGTTAACTCTTCCGTTGAATAGGTAAACGGGATGCCCACTAATTCGCAGCTGCGTTGCAGGCGTTCGAAGTGTTCGTGTGCTTTAAAAATTTTTACACCGTTAATAGTTTGGTAAGCACGAATACCTTCAAATGCACCATAGCCATAATGCAGGGTTTGGCTGTACAAGTCGGTGCTGGCATCTTTTGCTTTTACAAATTTACCATCATGGAAAAGGATGGTGTTGTTGGAGTAATACATACGTAGTTTAAAACAATCGTTAGTTTGCGGTTAATCCTATAAAACAAAACCGCCCCGATTATGTCGGGGCGGTTTCAATATCTTTTAACAATATCGTTACTCCCCCGGTTTTCGGATAATAATAATGACATTGAGCACAAGCACACTGATTGCTGCCAGCGTGCGGTTGATTTGAGTCATGTTGTTAATACAATTCATAAATCTTGTGCGTGTGCGCAAATATTGAAAAATTTTCCAAGGAGTTTCAATTAAACCTGAATAAAAAGTTTTAAATAAGGGAAGACCTTAACGAATGGTAGGTGGGAAACTTTAGTTTTTAACTGGCCAGGTATTCCACTATTCCATCGCGGATAGCGGTAAAAGTTTTGATAAGCATTGCTTCATTTTCTTCCAGCAACGTAACCCGAAAGCCCTGTAATTCAGAGCAAAACGAAGAAATAGGCACCACGCAAACACCTTTCGCGCCAAGCAGATAATACACAAAACGTTTGTCGTGCTGCATATTCTCACGGGTCCAGCTTTCTACCAGTTTACGGGCTTGCTCATCTTCAATATGAATTTTTTGTCCGGGTTTTAGCGTGCCTTGTCGGAAGATGATGGTGTTGTAAAAGGCGCCAAAAGTTTCGTTAAAGGTTAGCTGAGGTACCGTGCGGAGTATATCGGATATGATTTTGCTGCGCTTGCCAATGTTGCGGTTGGTTTCATCGCGGTAGGTTTTAAAGCGGGCATCGCCCAGTATTTTGGGTATGGCCAACTGCGGCAGCTTGGTAGAACACACTTCAATCATTTTGGCATTATCTAATGCCTGGCAAAAGCGGTTGAAGTCTGCGTCTTTACTGCGATTATAATATTCCATCCAGCCGCAACGCGCTCCGGGCCAGGGCAGTTCTTTAGAAATTCCTTTCATAGAGATGCCCGGCACGTCGCCAATCACTTCGGCTAATGAATAGGCCTTTGCCCCGTTGTAGGTAATGTTGAGGTAAATCTCATCGCAGATCAAAAACAGGTTAAACTCTTTGGCAATCTCAACAATCCGCTTCAGCGTTTCGTACGGATATACCATGCCGGTTGGGTTATCCGGATTGATGATAAGAATACCCACTACATTGGGATTGTACTTTACCTTATTATATAAGTCGTCCAGGTCGGGATACCATTTGTTGTCGGGATCGAGTTTGTACGTAAGGGGTTCGTGCCCGGCATGGGCTGCTTCGGCACTGGAGTGGGTAGAGTAGGCAGGCGAGGGGCCAATAACCCGCGATGTAGGTGTTATGTATTGATACACTTTAGCAATGGCATCGCCCAATCCGTTAAAGAAACAGATATCATCGGGTGTAATTTGCACACCCCCCAGTTGGTTGGTTTGTGCAGCCAGAAATTTCCGGGTTTCTAAAATACCTTTGCTGGGGCAATAACTGTACGAATCGTTTTGTAAGGCGAGGTCAGCAATAATCTGGCGGATCCATTCCGGTAATTGATGGTGTTTCTGAATCGGGTCTCCAATATTTTCCCAATAAATTTCCTTACCGAGATTTCGGATCAGTTCGGCTTTCTTTACAATCTCCCGAATTTCGTAACTGAGTTCTTTGGCTCCTTCACTTAGTAATTGCTGGCGCATGTATTAATTTTTTAAAGCCTGAGTTTTTTATAGCCCCGAAAGTAGGGGTAAGTTGAAGAGTTGCAAAGCAGTAAAAAATGAACATTTTTAAAACGTCTCCATTCATTTGCTAAAAATTTTAGTATTATTGTTCTGTGGAGAAGAATATAATACACCTGGATTTAGACGCCTTTTTTGTGTCGGTAGAGCGTAAAAAAGAGCCAAAATTGAAGAATTTACCCCTTATTGTAGGGGGTAGCAACCGCAGGGGTGTGGTGGCGGCATGCAGTTACGAGGCCCGCAGGTTTGGGGTACACTCTGCTATGCCCATGTATCTGGCCTTGCAACTTTGCCCCGATGCCAAAGTTATTTCGGGCGATATGGAAGCCTATAGCCGGCACTCGCATTTGGTTACTGAAATCATTGCTGAAAAAGCTCCGGCTTTCGAAAAGTCTTCTATTGATGAGTTTTATATAGATGCCACCGGCATGGACCGGTATGTAGGCACGTATAAATGGGCTATCGAACTTCAAAATAAAATCATTCAGGAGAGCGACTTACCTATTTCGATGGCACTATCGGTAAACAAGTTGGTATCGAAGGTAGCTACGGGCGAATTTAAACCTAAAGCACAGGTGCAAATTCCACAGCATGAAGTAACCCGGTTTCTCGATCCGCTTTCAATTGAAAAAATTCCAATGATTGGAAAACAGACTGCATCCTTCTTATATGATATGGGTGTTCGCACTGTAGCTACATTACGCGAAATGCCCTTGCCTTTTTTAATAAGTGCATTCGGAAAAAACGGAATGAGTTTGTGGAACAAAGCCCACGGACTGGACGATAGCCCCGTTGTTTCATATAGCGAACAAAAATCTATTTCAACCGAATCTACATTTGAGCATGATACCATTGATATAAAGCGATTGAAATCTATTTTAATTGCGATGGTAGAGAAGGTTGCTTTTCAATTGCGCGAGCAAAAAAAATTAGCGGCCTGCGTTACCGTAAAAATCCGGTATTCCAACTTCGATACCGAAACCAAACAAGTACACATTCCATACACTTCGTCTGATCATGTGTTGCTGCGTGTGGTACAAGAACTGTTTGATAAACTCTATAACCGCAGAATGCTGATACGATTGGTAGGCGTGCGGTTAAGCAATCTCGTACAGGGCAATCATCAGATTAGTTTGTTTGACGAAACCGAAGAAGATGTAAACCTGTACGAAGCCATGGATTTAATTAAACACAAACACGGGGTAGATAAACTGGTGCGGGCCACTACCATAGATGTAAACAAGCGGGTACGCATGGAGATGAATGCGTTTAACGGAAAGATCAGGAAAGATTTATTGAAGATGTAGTGGAGATGGATGGTTAGATGGATGGTCTGTGAGGACACAGACCAGACCATGAGAGAACATGTAGTAAAGATGAGTATTGCTTGTGAGACAGAACATGGAATGGAAGAATAACTTAAAATATCAAATTTCGGTCTGTGTCCTCACAGACCGAAATGAACGATTATTGTACCAAAGGCCAGGTGCTGATAACTATGCCCCGCATGTTTGTGCAAGGTACGGGCGGTATTGGCCAACCGGCACAAACGGAAGTTGCCTTGACATGATTTTTATTAGTTATCTTCCACGTATGAAAGCAGCCCTTTTTATAACCATCTTTTTTGGCGCTTATGCTTTACAGGCACAGTCTCCCCAAGACCTGAAACTGCCGGAGTCTAAACGGTTTATTGACAAGATTGAAATCTTTGCCGGGCCAAACCTGTCTTTCAACTATGGAAACATGTTTATAGAAAATTACAATGATGATAATGTTACCAATAAACGGTTGTTAAAATCGGGATATGCATTTGGCTTGGGGGTATATCACCCAATAAAGGACAGACTATATGTAAACATGCGATTTTTATATGAAGAGAAAGGAACAAATTCTGAAATGATCACACCGGGTCTTCAAATAAATTCAAAGTATATTTATAAATACTTATCAGCTTCAATAGCTCCAAGAGTTTTGTTTGGAAAGAATAAGAAACTCGCGTTATCATTTGGTATTTACTTCAGTCGAATACAAAGCGCAAAAGGTGATATTACTGTGCTTGATAGACAGAATGATCAAACCTTTATTTCAAGTTTTTATGGAAGGCAGGTACGCGAACTTAGACCAGATGGCTCCACCGCCTCTATTTCTTATTTGCCGGGTCTACAATCTTTTGAAGAATCTGATTTTGGTATTACCATTGGATTTGGCTATTCATTAAATATAAGTCAAAAAAGCAGTGCTACTATTTATATAGCTGATAATTTAGGACTATTGAACATCAACAAACCAGTAATAATTGTAAATAATCTAAATCCGATCGAAAAAAATCATAATATCTCATTACTGATAGGATATATTTTGAAACGACCATTTAAAAAATAACAGAACCACGATGAAAAAACTAATTCAATTTTCTGTAGCTATTTGCTTATCACTACTAGTTTCAGAGGCTTTTTCACAAGTCGTTACCAAATCATTTTCAGGTACAGTTGCAGGGGCAACATGTCCAGGGGTAAACATTCTGTACGAAGTAAGTTTGCCGCCTGGATTTGGCTCTTGTCAAATAACATGGACGGCTACAAATGGGGAAGTACAGTCTCAAAGCGGAAATACTGTGTATATTAAATGGAATGATACACCCGGTGCCAAAGCAAAGTTAAAAACCACCTTTAGCAACTGCGGTAGCGGCAAATAATGGTAAAGTATCAAATGAGTTTGAGGAACTTATTCTCTCGGTAAAAAACCAATCGTGGGGTTCGTATGGGAATTCGGTGAATGTAGATTATTGTACCAAAGGCCAGGTGCTGATAACTATGCCCCGCATGTTTGTGCAAGGTACGGGCGGTATTGGCCAACCGGCACAAACGGAAGTTGCCTTGACATGATTTTTATTAGTTATCTTCCACATATGAAAGCAGCCCTTTTTATAACCATCTTTTTTGGCGTTTATGTTTTACAGGCACAGTCTCTCGGAGATTTGAAACTGCCCGAGCCTAAAAGATTTATTGATAAAATTGAAATCTTTGCCGGGCCCAATCTTTCGTTCAATTATGGAAATAAGTTTGTTGATAACTATTATGATGGGGTCATAAAAAATACAAGGTTAACAAAAATAGGTTATTGGGTAGGGTTGGGATTATACCACCCAATCACCGCACGAATTGATGTGAACGCGAAGGTTCAATGGGAACAGAAAGGGGCAAAAGCTGAATTAAATCGACCTCTTGGTAATGACAGGCAAACCATAACATCTGAGTACACTTATAATTACACAAGCATCTCCATTTCGCCCAGATATTTACTCGGCAAAAAAAAAGTAGCTATTTCTTTTGGAGGATATGTTGCTATGATTAGCAGTGTGAGAGGTCAAGAAATTTATTCCGATCCAAGTGGGGGGCCAAGTGTAAACAACAACTTTGAAGGACGTTATTGGTCTATAATTGATCCAGACGGGGCAATTAGAAACTGGACATTTATACCTGGCCTAAAAAGCTTTAATAAGTATGATTACGGGTTGATTTTAGGTGTATCCTACGGGGTAAGCCTTAAAAAAAGGCACAACTTGCTATTTTATCTTGTTGATCGTTATGGGTTACAAAACGTCTATAATGATAAGTTCTCTGAAAACTTGCTGGAAAAAAATCACACTGTTTCCATCTCTTTAGGCTATGTCCTTCAATGTCCGAATAAAAAAAGTAAAATCAAGCTTCTATGAAAAAGTTAATGAAATTAGGGGCAACGATTTGTTTTGCTGTTAGTGTACTCCATTCTTTTTCTCAAACCGTTACAAAATCTTATAATGGCACGGTGGCTGGTGCCGTTTGTCCCGAAATTGGGATTCAATATGAAGTTAGCCTGCCTACCGGTTTTTCCGGTTGTCAAATAACATGGACAGTCATAAATGGTGAAAAGCAATCACAAAGCGGAAATACTGTGTATATTAAATGGAATGATACACCCGGTGCCAAAGCAAAGTTAAAAGCCACCTTTAGCAACTGCGGTAGCGGCAATGAGGCAAATAATGGTAAAGTATCAAATGAGTTTGAGGAACTTATTCTCTCAGTCAAAAACCAATCGTGGGGTTCGTATGGGAATTCGGTGAATGTAGATTATTGTACCAAAGGTCAGGTACTGATAACTATGCCCCGCATGTTTGTGCAAGGTACGGGCGGTATTGGCCAACCGGCACAAACGGAAGTTGCTTATGCGTGGACGTTGCCAAGCGGCTGGAAAGAAGTGGGTACCGGCAGGACAGGGTTTTTTGGTACACCCGTTAATTTTATAACCATAGAACCAATAGATTGCTCTAAGCCCGCCAATGTTACCGTTTTTGGCACATTAGCTTCAGGTTACTCTGGTTGACGACAAAGGAATGGAGAGGCTAAGGATATCAACTCAAGAGAAGAAAAGACGAATAGACACATCGCAATTAAAAACAGGACAGTACATCTTGCGTATTCTTTACAAAGGAGAAGTGGCATTACAAAGAATAACTATTGATCGATAGCAATTGAAAACCAATGCAAGTCCCTGGTGGTGGGGTACAGGCCCAGAATTAAATACACATGTACATCAACTGCCACACCGGCTTCAGTTTTAAATATGGCACCTTGCCTATTAAAACACTTTTTGATGAAGCCAAACGCTGTGGTATTCATAAACTGGCATTAACCGAAATTAATAATACCGCCTCATACCTCGAACTGCTTCGTATCTGTTATGAAAACCAACCGCAGGCAAATGGGTTAACAAAATATGGTAAAGAGGCATATCCGTTAGAGTTAGCCGCAGGCATTGAATGCCGCAGTAAAGAACAGCAACTGCTTTATATCATTCTGGCTAAAAACAATCATGGTTTCGAATTATTAAATCGCTTTTTATCCTATCATAATCGTGAGGATAAACCCTTGCCGGTTCGCGCCCCGGTTTTGGAAAACACATTTGTGATTTACCCCTTTCAGCAAATTGATCCTGAACAACTCCACGAAAATGAATTTATCGGTGTAGGTAGTCATCAGTTAATAACCTATGCAGCAAATCCTTTACGCGAAACATTTGCCCACAAGTTTGTAGCCCTGCATTCTGTTACATTTCTTCCGCCAGAAAAAGTAAAGGATAAAAAGACCAATCGAGATAAACTAGTCTACCGCGATCACAACACACACCGCTTGCTGCGCTGTATTGCACACAATACACTACTCAGCAAGTTACCCGTGCATCAACAAGCACGTGCAGATGAATACATGTTGCCCGAGCCTGAATTAAGAAACCGGTTTGCCCAATTCCCCGATTTGCTGGAACGCTCGCGCTTTTTATTAAACCAATGTTCAATTGAATGCCAACCAGGCGTAGACAAAAACAAAAAATACCTGCGCACCAGTCTGCAAGATGATTTGCAATACCTGCGTACCGAAACAGAAAAAGGCTATGCCATACGCTATGGCGATGACCGTACCATCTGGAACAACCACATCGAAAAAGAATTGCGAATCATCGCACACAAGGGGTTTATTTCCTATTACCTGATCACGTATAATTTAATTCTCTTTGCCCGCTCTAAAGGATATGATTTTGTAGGCCGAGGCAGTGGCGCCAATAGTACCGTGGCGTATTGCCTGGGTATTACCAATGTAGATCCTATTGAGCTTGACCTGTATTTTGAGCGCTTTCTTAATGAGGAACGCGTAACCCCGCCCGATTTTGATATCGATTTTTCGTGGGACAACCGTGATGCCATTTACGAATACTTTTTCCACACTTATGGCTACGACCATGTCTGTTTATTAGGCACACATGTTACCTACAAAGCAAAATCCATTTTGCGCGAACTCGGTAAAGTGTTTGGGTTACCTAAAAATGAAATCGATGCGCTGGTAGAAAGTCGTAAAGAAGAACTGCCACGCGATCACATCGCCAATAAGATTATTGCCTTTGCCGAGTATATCGAACAGAAGGAATTGCCAGCCAATATTTCTATTCATGCCGGTGGTGTGTTAATTACCGATAAACCCATCTACGCGTATACGGCTACGGAGTATCCGCCCAAAAGTTTACCCGTATCGCAATTTGAGATGCATGCAGCCGAAGATTTTGGCATATATAAATTTGATATTCTTAGTCAGCGTGGGTTAGGGCACATTAAAGAAACGGTTAAGCACGTAAAGCGAAATCAGGGAATTGATGTAGATGTATATCAATTCAAAAAATTTAAAGCCGATGAAAGAGTAAAGAAGTTGATGCGCGACAGCAAAGCCATGGGCTGCTTTTATGTAGAGTCGCCCGCCATGCGCATGTTGCTGGGTAAGTTACAGTGCGATGATTACCTCACGCTGGTGGCAGCCAGTTCAATCATCAGGCCAGGCGTAGCCAGTTCGGGTATGATGAAGGCATACATAGAACGATACCACATGCACCGAAATGGAATTAAATACGAATCCATTCATCCTAAAATGGATGAGATAATGCACGACACCTATGGCGTAATGGTGTATCAGGAAGATGTAATTAAAGTAGCGCATCATTTTGGCGGACTTACCTTAACCGAAGCCGATGTATTGCGCAGGGGTATGAGCGGCAAGTATCGCTCGCGCGAAGAATTTCAACGGGTACGCGATAAGTTTTTTGAAAACTGCGCCAGCCTGGGGTACGATCAAAAAGTAATTGACCGGGTGTGGTTCGAAATTGAAAGCTTTGCAGGCTACTCGTTTGCCAAAGGCCACTCGGCCAGTTATGCCGTTGAGAGCTACCAGAGTTTATATTTAAAAGCCCACTATCCGCTGGAGTTTATGGTAGGCGTGATCAACAACTTTGGCGGATTTTATCGTACTGAATTTTATTTTCATGAAGCGCGTATGAGTGGTGCCATTATTGAAGCCCCTTGTATAAACCACAGCAATCACCTTACCACCATCATCGGAAAAACGATTTATATTGGGTTTATCCAATTAAAGAGCCTCGAAACAAAAATTGCAAAACAAATAGCTGAAGAGCGCGGGCGTAACGGAGACTATAAGAGTCTTGATAATTTTTTAAGACGAATTCCGGGTATAGGGCTGGAGCAGTTGCGCATTCTGATCCGGTTAGGTTCGTTCCGGTTTACCGGAAAAACCAAACAACAGTTATTATGGGAATCGATGTTGTTCTTTAGTAAAACCCGGTCGCGCCCCGTTACCGTTGAGGAATTGTTTGATACCGAACCAAAATCATTTCCATTGCCGGTATTGAAACGCAATAACCTTGAAGATGCTTTTGATGAACTGGAGTTACTGGGCTTTCCGCTTTGCAACCCGTTCGATCTTTTGCTTACGCAGGATTATGGAGACGCTACAGCAAATGAATTATCTTCAAAAAACGGCAAGCAGGTTTGTATAGTGGGGTATGTAGTTACCACCAAAGATGCCTTCACCATGAAGAAACACGAACATATGTGCTTTGGCACGTTCTACGATGTAAGGGGCAATGTATTTGACACCGTTCACTTTCCCGATTCAACCAGAAAATTTCCGTTTCGTGGCCGTGGATTTTACCGGTTGCATGGAAGAGTAACAGAAGACTTTGGTGTATATGCCATTGATGTAGTACGTATGGAAAAACTACCTATGGTAAGCAAACGTGCCGAACTACAAGGAGGAACGACTCACACCATACGAGATACCTGAAAACAAGATTTAGCCGTTCTGATATTTTTTCTTTTCTCGCAGTTACCTGTTTCAGGAACCCTGCGCCTCTCCCTTGTTCTTGTTGGTCGCTGACCAACAAGCTAACCATCCTTTTAACTCACGCTTCTTACACGCCTTATCGTTTATGAACGGGGTTATTTCCAATGTACAGGAGTGTGGCGTTTTTAGAAGGATCTTGATTAACCGTGCCAGTGAACGAGCGTTTTCTAACACGACCATCGCTATAGGTCAGGATCAAGGTGTAGTTCAATACCTGATAGGTGCCGTTACCCGGACTGGCTTCAGCGTTGGCATACGGATCTGTAAAGTTTGTTACCCATAACCCGCGATCGGTAAAGGTTCCATCGCTGCTAAGTGTTAACACAGGGCGTGCGCCTGGCTGATCGAGGTATGGATCACTGGTGTTGGAGTAGGTAGTCCACGATCCGTTTAAGCGCATATTATCGTTTACGGTGCATCGATAATATTTGTAGGTGTACCCTTCGCGCGTAAGCGTGTTCATATCATTCCACTCGAACACGTAGTTGGTGTATGCGGTACTGGCTTGCACGTTGCGATTATTGACGGAGTAGCTTCCAAGGGTATAACCGGTCAGATCGCTTTCAGTAATTTCATGAAGACCCATGCGCGGCAGATCATCAATAATGTAACCTTCACCATCAAATACAATCCATTTTACATTATTAAAACCGGAGCCTGCTGTAAAACTCATCCACACACCGCCTAGCGAATCAACATCGTAACGAATACCATCATCATCCGATCCGCACGCTACCATTAAAATCATAACCAAACAACCAACCGACAGAATCTTGCGTAATCTCATGGTTTTTAATTTTTAATTAATTCTAAGCTGAAGTATTAGTAAACACAAATAGACCAGGCATACGTACCGGAGTTGTTGGACTGTGGTGGTTACTTCAGGAAGCTGAATATCGGGCTCCGGTGTTTCAGAATTGTTGCACGCAATAAGACTAACAAAAATGAAAACAGATATAAGTAGCTTTTTCATGAAAGATCTGATTGAGAATTTCAGTAAAGTTCTTTGATAGTCCTGCGTACAACAATCCTGTTTTAACAGGTTTTTGATTTTCTGTTTATCCCCTGAAAACGGGAGTTTGGGCACCACAAAGATTTAATACCTTTGGAAAAACAGGTTTCATGCGGAAGATTTTCCTCGTCATATTGGTATTCGGCTACGCAACACTCCTTGCGCAAACCCCGATGAATCTGGATAGTTTGCTGCGTTTGCTTCCGCAAGCCAAAGAAGATTCCAGTAAAGCCTTGCTGTTTATTCAAATAGGTCAGCAATATGAAGGCACCAACCTGGACAGTGCAGCCTACTACTACTGGCAATGCAAAGCACTTTCGGACAAACTGAATTATACAAAGGGTAAAATAAAATTCATCACAAACTTCACCTACGTACTCAACCTGAAGTCGTTACCCGATTCATCGCTTCATCTTAATCTTGAAAGTGTAACCCTGGCACGCAGTTTTGGAGATCGCAGAACATTGGCATCTTGCTTAGGAAATGTTGGTGCATCGTATCATCACCTCCAACGGCTGGACAGTGCGGTAAAGTACTACCTGGAAGCCGATAAAGTGGCCAGCGAACTAAAAGATTTGATTTTACAAACACAAATCAATCAAAACCTGGGCAATGTGTACACCGATCTTAGACAATATGAAAATGCGCTGGACCGATTAACCAAAGCAGTGGATTATGCCCGCACATTAAACAACTCAATTCTGCTTTCTCAGGCTTTACTCAACCAGGGCGTGGTGTACAACTATTTACGGCAATTCGACAGGGCCATTCAAACCTTAAGAGAATCGGAAAAAATTTCCGAAACCACGGGAGATGAGTTTACACGGGCACATGCACTACTCAGCATAGCGTACACGTATATTTTAACAGGTCAGCTAGATAAACCAAAAACTGACCTTGTAAAAGCATTAACCATTTCGCGGAAAATGGGTGTGCAAGAACTTGAAGTCTCTGTATTGCAAAATTTGTCGACCTTCTATTTTTATAAAGAAGAGACTGATTCGGCCTACTACTATGCCCGCCAATCGCTTGCGCTGGGCTCGCAACTTAATCAGTTAAAAAAAATGCAGACAAGCTATGATATACTTTCTGACATAGCGCTACAGGCCGGGAAGTATAAAGAAATGAATGCGTATGATGTAAGGGCAGATTCAATCGAAAACCTGATACAACGTAAGGCGGTGGCCGACCGGGTAGCCGAACTTAATACAAAGTACGAGTCAGAAAAAAGAGAGAATCAAATTCAACTTCAGCACGCGGTGATCAAGCAAAAAAATTTTTATAACTACCTGCTGATGGCAGCCGTAGCCTTGTTGATTGTAGTGTCTGTTTCTATTTATCGGATTTACCAACAGCGGCAGAAACTCCAACAACAACGCATCAGCGAATTAGAAACTGAAAGGCAACTTGCAGCCACCGAAGCCGTGCTGCGAGGCGAAGAACAGGAACGTACGCGCCTCGCCAAAGATTTGCACGATGGCTTGGGCGGAATGCTTAGCGGTATTAAACACTCCATGCAAACCATGAAAGGAAATTTAATTATGACGCCTGACAACGCACAGGCATTTGAACGCAGCATCGATATGCTCGATAGCTCGATCAAAGAAATGCGAAGAGTAGCGCACAACATGATGCCCGAGGCGTTGGTACGCTTTGGACTCGATTCGGCTCTGCGGGATTTTTGCAACGAGATCGATCAAACCAATGTCATTCAAATCAATTACCAGAGTATTGGTATGGAAGCAAGACCTGCTATTGAACAAAGTATGGACATTGCTGTTTACCGCATTGTGCAGGAGCTTGTCAACAACAGCATTAAACACGCGCAGGCTCGCCAGGTAATCGTTCAACTTACACACGACACGAAATCATTATCATTAACTGTAGAAGACGATGGAAAAGGTTTTGATACACGTGTGCTTGAACAGGCTGGTGGTATGGGCTGGGAAAATATTAAGAGCCGGGTGGCATTCTTGAAAGGAACTATTCATTTGCAATCTGAAGGCAGCGGCACCTCTGTGCTTATTGAATTTCCGGTAGTATGAAGATAAAGGTATTTATTGTTGATGATCACTTTATGGTAATTGAAGGCCTGCGCGCGTTGTTACAAGGCGCAGCTGATATCGATTTCACTGGTCATGCTACGAACGCGGCTTCCTGCCTGGCATATTTGAAAAAAGAGCAGCCTGATGTTATCCTGATGGATATAAACCTTCCGGATCAATCTGGTATTGATTTGTGCAAGCATGTAAATGAAAATTATCCGGAAATAGCGGTGCTTGCCGTAAGTTCATTCAACCAACGCAGCTTCATTCAAAACATGCTCGACAGTGGCGCGAAGGGATATGTATTGAAGAATGTTACGCAAACAGAATTATGGCAGGCCATTCGTGCAGTAGCCATCGGTAAAACCTGGGTAAGTGCGGAGGTGGTACAAACATTACGGCAGCGGCAACCCGACCGCCCTGTTATTACCCGTAGAGAAAAGGAAGTACTGGAATGCATTGCCCAAGGACTAACCAATCCACAGATTGCAGAAAAACTTTTTGTGAGTATTACTACGATCGAATCGCACCGAAAAAATCTGCTGCATAAGCTTAATGTTAATAATACCGCCAGCCTGGTGCGGCAGGCATTTTACTACGAGTTCATATCCATTCAAAACGAAAAGTAGCAGCCGGTACGTAAAATTATAGATAGTGCTGCTTACACAAGCAGGTAATAGCCTTCGGTAATCCAACCTTTTTTCTTATTTAAACAAGTATCTCCCACTAAACAGTACGAAAGAAAAAGCCCTTGCTAATCTGTTGATCAACAAGGGCTTCATTTCATTGGTGGTGATCCCGCTGGGACTCGAACCCAGGACCCATACATTAAAAGTGTATTGCTCTACCGACTGAGCTACGAGATCTTACGATTTTGCCTAATTTTAGGCCGTTTCCGTAATTGAGGGCACAAAGGTAACAGGATATGAAAAATATGCAAACCAGCATTTTAAAAATTCTTGGTGTTGTGATGTTGCTGGCTGGGGTATTCCATACACACGCTCAAACATCAACAGAACTTTTGCAAAAAGCTGATTCTCTGTTTATCAAAAAGCAATTCACGCAGTCGTTCGATATTTATCAACGTATCCATAAGGGTGGGCAGTTCTCGCCTGCTATGTTCCTAAAGATGGCTTTTATTCAGGAAGGTTTAAATAAACCCAGTTTGGCGCTTTACTACCTCAATCTATATTACCTGGCTAGTGGCGATGAGCAAACACGGGTTAAGATGGAAGAACTGGCCACAAAAAACCGGTTGTACGGATATGAATATACGCAGCTTGAGCAAGCCCGCGAATTATTAACGCACTACAAACCCTATGCAACAACCGGTATTGCCGCGGTTGTTATTTTAATAATGGCGATTGCAGTTTATCAAACACGAAAAGGAAACAGGCCTGTGGGTGCTGTTGTATTTGCCCTGGTTGGTCTGGTGCTGCTCGGTTTACTTGTAAACTTTATGGCCCAGCCCCGCTCTGCTATTATTACGGGTAGCAATACATTTGTAATGAACGGGCCATCAGCCGGAGCTTCTGTTGTGGGGCTGCTGGCGGAGGGAAATAAAGTTCAGATTAAAAACAAAGAAGATGTGTGGCTTAAAGTCTATTGGATAGACCAATATGTTTATGTGCGCCAGTCGCAGGTATTGGAAGTGGTCTTATAATTCTGCCGAAACCTGTTTGCTCATTTTCCTTCGTTGAATGGCATAGCCGTGGTTAACCAGGTAAATACCAGCTACGGTTATTAAAAAAGCAATACCAATTTGGGTGTTTAGTTTTTCGGCCAGTACCAGCCACCCCAGCACCACTGCTACCAATGGGTTTACATACGAGTACAACGATGCAATAGTAAGCGGTAACTGACTGAGTGTGTACGCATACATACTGAATGCACCAATCGAACCCACTACAATCAGGTAGCCTAAAGCAAAAATTACTTCCTGCGAAAAAGTTATGGTTTGCAGATTATCGAATGCCAGACTAAAAGGGAGGCAGAAGATTCCACCAAACAACATTTGCAATCCTGTGTTAAAGAATGGATTAGAGTTTTGAATAGTACGTTGTGTAAGTAAACTGCCGATAGCCCAAGTAAGAGTGGCTATAAAAATCAAAGCAATACCCATACTATAGCGCGGGTTGGCAAAATCGGTCAGGTATTCGCTAAACACCAGCACAATACCACCCAACCCGACAAACGAACCCAGTACAATCTGAAGATTAGGGAATTCGTGCCGGTTAATACCAATGTTAATGAGGATTACCAGCACGGGCATGGTGGAGCATATGATGGCGGCCAAACCACTAGGCACGGTAACCTCTGCCCACGAAACAAATCCATTGCCACAGGTAATCATTAAAAAACCTCTGAATGCCTGAATACCCAGCTCTTTTGGTGTAGGTATTTTTTCTCTTTTGATGCCGATAAAAAATACACACATAATAGCCCCGGCCGTAACTTGCCGGATTGCCGCAAACAAAAAGGGCGGAAACTGCATTACACCAACACGCATCACCAAAAAAGTGGTGCCCCAGATCAGGCAAATGCCGGCCAGGCACAGATAAGCAAGCGTTTTTGGTTTCACGGCCGCGAAGATAAGAGGCGGTATATAATAGATATGCGTTAGGCGTAATATTTCGTTTTCATTACCGGTATTGGGTGTAAACCAAAATGTATAACCAGAGATAAGAAATTGAATGCGCGGGTAGGGGTAATGCTAATACCGGGTGTCGTACTAAAAACCAAAGCGTATGACACCCGGAACTACTCTACCGAAGCCTGTAAACCAGCAATACTTTTTACTGTTTCAGGTTGCACAACAAAACTGGCTGCTGGTGTTACAGGAAGAAAAGCTAAAGCGGAAAATGTGCAAGCATCGTGTAACCAGGCGAGCACTATATTAACTACACATTAATCGTATCGTACACTACTACCCTTTCCCACAGGTGCGAGCACTCGGCAATAAACTTCTGGTGTATCGGATGATCCTGATAGGTTTTCTGACCAGCCAAATCTTTAAAAAACATAAGTTCAGATACTCCGTAGCTGTTATCTACCACATCGCGCTTTTCTGTACTGGCCGGAATACCCACATGGATGTATTGAATGGTTTCGATTTTGGAGAGCGATTTTACTCCGGCAATCAATTTGGCCAGATCATCTTTCGAGTTGGGATTTTTCATCCAGAAGAACACGTGGTGTACTAATACATTTTTATCCTGATCCATAGCTAAAGCATTAAAAGCCGGGGCTAAAGTTAATAAAGATGCTTGGGCAATAAATCTTCTGCGTGTGCTTTTGGTTGTCATAATCAGGTTGTTTAAAACCTAAGGTAGTAATTACAATCAGAAAACCCGTTTACAGGTAGTTACCTGAGAAAAGGTCGTTTTCAAAAATTCCTACCTTACTGCTGTAACCTTTCTTTACCATACTGGTAACTAATGCCGAAACCCGTTAAAAGTATTGATTTGATGAGCGATGAACAGATAATGGAGGCCGTAAAAAACGGTAATCTCCAGCAGGCATCAATACTTTTTGACCGGTTTCATAAACGGATTTTCAATTTTCTGGTACGCATGACGGGCGATAGAGAAGGAGCGGAAGACCTGACACAAAATGTGTTTTTACGCATGCTCCGGTATCGCCAATCCTATAATCCGGAAATGAAATTTCAATCGTGGATCTACCAGATGGCACGCAATGCCTTTGCCGATCACTATCAAAAACAAAAGCAGTTAAAACCTGCCAACATGGAAGTTGAAAAATTGCACGATAGTTTACCTGATCTGGCTGAAGCCATGGAACAGGAAGAAACAGAGAAACGGTTGATTCGGGCGCTGGCTAAACTACCAGACGATTATCGGGAGTTGCTGGTGCTAACCCGGTTTCAGCACCTGAAGTACGAGGAGGTGGCTGGGTTTTTAAACATGACGGTAGCCAATGTGAAAGTAAAAGTTCATCGGGCTATCGGGCAGTTACGGGAAAATTATTTTGAATTAGAAAATGCATAACCTTATGGATAGGCAAAAATGGGAAGGTAGGTTAATTGATTATATCGATGGCAACGCAACCGAAGCAGAGCGAGCTGCCATTGAACACGAGTTGCTTCATAATGAAGCTGTACGTACGCTCTATAATCAACTAGCAGAACTTATGGGGGTTATAAACGAAGCAAAAGTACAGGAGCCTTCAACAAGCATGAAGGCCAACTTTGAAAAGACTTTGCAGGAAGAGCTGGCAATACAAACAAAACCGAAAAAAACAATACTCTTCTCGCCCGTACTATATCGTGTAGCAGCAGGTTTTGTATTGCTGATGGCTGGTCTGGCAATTGGATATAAAATCAATCAAAGCAACATTGAATCGGATAAACTGGTGCAGTTACAAAAAGAAGTAGAGGAGAACCGCAGAATGATGTTGGCCATGATGGATAACCAACTATCGGCCAGCCAGAGAATGGCAGGCGTTTCGGTAGCGTATGAAATGGAAAAGCCAGATGATGAAATTGTGAGCGTTCTTATAAAAACCCTGAATGAAGATGTGAATACTAATGTGCGCCTGGCTGCTCTCGATGCATTGGGCCGATTTAGTAATGAGAATCAGATTCGAAACGAACTAATTAACTCACTTAAAACTCAAAAAGATCCGGTTGTGCAGATAGCCCTTATCCAGTTACTGGTAGAAATGAAAGAGAAAAGCATTTTAGATCAGTTGGAAAAGCTAACCCGCGATGCCGGAATTCTTAAAGCTGTAAAAGACGAAGCTCATGCCGGAATATTGAAACTTTCGTAGTGCGCACTACAGCGTGTACTACAGAGGGGAATAAATAAAATGTAAAAATTAAACAGAACAACAACATGAAACGAGTAATGGTAGTGATGTGCGTTTGGTTAGCCACACAGGTAACGTTTGCACAAGAGTATAAAGTTGCCAAAAGTACAGGCAGGTTAGAGTTAAACATCGGGCGGGTTACCGTAGAAGGCCATCCGGGTAACGAGATCATTTTCTCTTCTACCGACCACCGCGAAAGCAAGGACGATCGTGCCACAGGCTTGCGCGCCATTAATGGATTAGGCCTTGACGATAACACCGGACTGGGAATAAATGTAACACAGAAGGGTGATGTGATAGAGGTGAATCAACTAAAAAAAATGAATGCACCTGATATTAAAGTGCTGGTACCCAAAGGTGTAATTGTTTCTTTCTCGCATCAATCGCAATACGGGGGCAAGATTGTATTTAAAAATATGGAAAACGAGATAGAAGTATCGTCCACCTACAACAGCATCGAATTAGAAAATGTAACCGGACCACTTACTATTAAAAGTGTGTACGGACATATTGAAGCCAGCCTGGGCGGTAATGTAAAAGGACCAATCTCTATCGTATCGGTTTATGACTATGTTGATGTGGCAATATCGCCTGCAACTAAAACTACCCTTAAACTCAGTACATCGTATGGCGAGATATTCGTGGCCCCCGAATTCAACATTGAAATAGAGAAACAGGGAGAATGGGTAAAGTACAGCGATCGCGTAAGCGGAAAACTTAACGGTGGCGGCTTAAGCATGGATTTACGTTCGGAGTACGGTAAAATTTATCTGCGAAAAAAATGAAAGCACTACTAGTATGCATGATGGTTGCCGGGGCGGCTATGGCTCAAACCCCGGTAAACAAGAGTTACCCGGTGCCCGCCAATAAAAAAATTTCGTTAAGCTTTGATTACCCTCAATTGGTAAAAATCAGCACCTGGGATAAAAATGAAATTTCCATTACAGGCTCGGTTTCTATTAATGGTGGCGAAAGCGACAATGCTTTCGAACTGGAACAAGCGGTAACAGATAATACAGTTCGTATTGAAAACCATATCCGAAACCTCAAATCACTTCCGCATCGCATAACAGTTTATAAAGGCGAGGAAAAAATTGTTTTCAGATCGGAAGCAGATTACAAAAAGTATTGTGCAGAAACCGGAAGTAACTTTACTATGAAGTCGCAGGGTGTTGATATGGATATTGTGTTAGAAATAAAAGTGCCACGCGGAGTAGAAACCAGGCTGGAATGTGTGTACGGTTTGGCTGAAGTACGTAATTTTTTTGGTCCGCTTAGCGTGGAGGCAACCTATGGAGGTGTTGATGTTTCGGTTCAGGAAAGTACAACAGGCGAGTTAGGGGCCGAGACCGGGTATGGCCAGATTTACACCAACCTCGATCTAACGTTTACCGGAACGGAGGTTAGAGATTTTCATACCCGTGTAATAGCTAAGCCAGGTACAGGGCCGCGCTATAGCTTTGAATCGAAATACGGAAATGTATATCTGCGGAAAGCTTTGTAATAACGTTACCGGCCTTCCATAAAGTTGATTTACAACTATACGAATAGGTGCATTACACAGAACCGGAATAGTTAGTTAATCCAACCTTCTATGGAAATATAAGTCGTGATTGGGAAGCAGAGAAGGGTGTGCAATTTTTACTAAGTCTTTTAGAATTATATCGGGCCGCAGGTAGCCAAGCTCCAAAAATTCATTTCCCCCCTTGGCGCCTTTGCGGGCATTGTAACTATACACGCTTCTCGATTTGAATGGCTTAAACATTGCATACCGGTTTTCAGTTGATTCAATTTCAGATAAGGATGTAAAAGAACCTACTCCAATCCAAAGGTCGGCATCTTTTGCTTTCTCATAAACCGCTTCGAAACTTAATTCCAGAAATCCATTTGTATCCGTGTTGCTCCATAAATATTGTGTGCCGGCATCGGTTAATAATTTTGCTGCATAATTTTTCCCGCCCGGCATAAACCAGGTATCGCCATACACAATTCCACTTAGTACAGTTGGCCGGCTGTTCGTACTCGTAGTTAGTTTTTGTGTGGTTAGATACTCGTGTTCAATTACATTAAAAATTGAATCGGCTTCGCGCTCCTTACCAAAAAATAAGGCCATAAACTTTATCCACTCTGCGCGCCCTAACGGATGCTCCTCCAGGTATTCGGCATTAATAACCGTGGGAATACCCAACTCCTTAATTTTTCGTAGTTGCCCAAGGTCACTACTCATGGTGTAGCTCATTACCAACTGTGGTTTTAACGAAAACAAGACTTCCAGATTCATGCCTTTATCAATACCCACATCCGTAACCTTTCCGGCATCTACTCTTTTGCGCATTTTTTCTGAACTGATGTAGTCTGTAGTAGGAAATGCCACCAGTGCACCTGTTTCATCTAAGTAATCCAGTAATGGAATATGCGTGGTGGAAGTACAGGCTATCCGGGTAAGAGGAATCTCAATTACTTGTGTGTCGGCAGCGTGAGCAGGTGCCGATTCTCCTTTTGGAACCAGTAAGTACGTGTAACTTTGAGTAGCACCGGGATAGGGTCGGTTAACGGTTAATTTAATTATCCTTCCTTCCCGTTGAATGGAAAACCCTCTGGCATATTTCAAAGAATCAGCGTAGGTATAATCTGAAGTATTCTGAGAGGTGGGTGTACAACCGGTTAACAAAACAAGTACACCAAATACCAGAGTAGCAGCTGCAAATTTTTTCATCAGGCAAGTTTAAAGAATTTAATTATGTTTATGCGCTTTGAACTAATAAATCAATGGTTAAGAATTTGGTTTACCAGCGTATGGATACAGTGTACTGATACGACCAGTTTGAAATTAAACAAATAGACTTTGGCCGAAGAGAAAGACAGAATAGAATTAAAAGAGGGGATAGATTATTATCTTGAAAGTGGCCTGCTTGTGTTTACTTCGGCTTACCACTTAAAACGAGGGTTTTGTTGTGCGAACCAGTGCAGGCATTGTCCTTATCAGAGCAAAACACCTAAGAAGAAACCTTCAGAAACTCTTCAATAATTTTTTGCGCGGCCGCAGAGGGTAGCATTTGCCTGTTTTCGATCTGAGTTTCAAACCGGGCAATGCTGTTCCTTATTTTTTCCGATTGCGCCAACTGTTTTCGCAACTGGTTCTGCAAACTATCCTTAAACCATATTAGATCTTGCTCTTTTCGATTAGACTCAAAGTACCCGGATGCGCGCGTCATTTCTAAATATGCTTCAATCAGGGTCCATACTTCGGCAACACCCCGGTTTTCTAAAGCCGAGCTGGTTGTAACCTTTGGAACCCAACCCGTAGCTGAGGTATTAAGCAGATGTAAAGCATGCTGATAGTTGGCACGGGCCTGATCAGCCATTTTTTTATTCTCGCCATCTGCTTTGGTTATCACCACAGCATCGGCCATTTCCATAATACCTTTTTTTATTCCCTGCAATTCATCGCCTGCCCCCGCTAACATCAGCAGCAAAAAGAAATCTACCATATTGCGCACAGCCGTTTCCGATTGCCCTACACCTACGGTTTCAACAATTATCACATCAAAACCCGCTGCTTCGCAAAGCAAAATTGTTTCGTGGGTACGATCAGCCACACCACCTAATGTAGTTCCGGTGGCAGAAGGCCTGATAAAGGCATTAGAATCTTTAGAAAGATTCTCCATCCTTGTTTTGTCACCCAGAATACTGCCTTTGGTTTTGGTACTACTCGGATCAACCGCTAATACAGCAACCTTTTTAGATTGTTCGGTTAAATGCTTACCAAACGCATCAATAAAAGTGCTTTTGCCTACACCGGGTACACCGGTAATTCCAATCCGTACAGATTTACCGGTTTGGGGTAATAATTCCGTAATAATCTGATTAGCCAGAACAATATCTTCTTCCCGTTGACTTTCTGATAGTGTAATGACCTGTGCCAACATCACACGATTACCATCGCCAATGGCATTTATGTAAGATCTGAAATTCTTATCGTTGATATGGTTTTTCAATGTGGCGAATTGATTGCTGGGTTAAATTTCTAAATTTATATTGAAGTTTATTTAATCTATGAAGAAACTCTCTAAGCAGGCATTCAGATCAATTAAGAAGCTTTCCAGGCAATCGCTAACCATCACGGTCTTTGTTTTTACCCTGATGTGGGGTGTGGATAAAATTACAGATTTTAAATTCTTCAATGCTTTTGATCCGATTTCTCAGGCGTTAAGTGATTTTGAATTAACCGATTATGCATTCTCTAACCTGCGCGAAACCCCATCGGTTGATCAGCGAATTGTTCTGGTAAACCTGGCGCCAACACGCGGGCTAATTGCCCAACAAATCATGCAACTAAAAGCACTAAACCCAAAGGTTATTGGCGTGGATAGTTTTTTTGATTGTGAAGGAGGGTTATATGACACGCTGAATTGCCCGCAGTTGTTAGACACATTAGGTAACCTGATGTTGAGCAATGCCATACAGGAAGCCGGAAATGTGGTACTGGTAAGCAAATTGGTTCAAACCAAAGCCCTGGCCAGCAAAGGCGATATTGATGAGTATGATTCTATTGAATATTCTGACAAAATGTTTCGGGATTATGCACGCAACGCCTATGCAAATTTACCAACCGATGCAAATTATCAAGACGATGTAAAATTATGCCGGTCGCTATTTCCCAAAATGACAGTGAATGGCAATGAAGAACTGGCCTTTAGCGTACGACTTGCCATGATGTACGATTCGGTAAAAACAGAAAAATTCTTAGCCAGAAATAAATACGAGGAAGTGATCAACTTTAGAGGGAATGTTGAACTGATGGATAACCGGTTAAGTAGCATTTCGAAAGAAGACATTTCTACTACCCGGTACCCAATCATGTTTTATGCAATTGATTGGGATAAATTTTTAGAGGAGCAGTATCTGGAAGATATTTTTAAGGGCAGTATTGTTATGTTAGGATCTATGGGAAGTTACTTTGGAGATCTAAGCTGGGAAGACAAATTTTTTACGCCTCTTAACAAAAAAGTAGCGGGCCGGGCCAACCCCGATATGTTTGGTTTAGTAGTTCATGCCAATGTGGTAGCTATGATTTTAAATGAAGACTATATCGGAGAACTTAAGGAATGGCACAAATATGCAATTGCTATTGTAGTTTGTTTCTTTACAATAATCCTCTTCATATTAATTGACCGGCATCTGCCGCTTTGGTTCGATACCTTGTCGGTATTAATTCAGGTTGTGCTTTTGCTTACCGTATCCGGATCGGTGGTCTATTTCTTTACAAACTATTCCGCAAAGCTAGATTTAGCCCTTACATTGGCTGCTTCTGCTTTAGTTGGCCCTGCTTACGATATTTTCAAAGGTTTCCAAAATCAGTTCAACAAATGGTTTACCAAGAAGCCAGTAGAAGTATTAAATGAGTAGTCAGTATTGGCACAATTTTTCGTAATTTCGAATTGCAAACAACTAAAAAACCATGAAAAAAGGCAGATTTCTCTTATTCGTTAGCTTTTTCGCTGTTAGTAGCCTTGCGTTAGCGCAAGATTATACCTTCAGGGTATTAGCTAATAAAGGTGCGAATGAAATTAAGACAGGTGCGGCCTGGCAACCCGTTAAAACAGGATCTACTTTAAATGCGTCTGATGAAATTAAGATCACAGAAAACGCTTCGGTGGGGTTGGTTCACATAAAAGGAAAGCCTCTGGAAGTAAAACAACCGGGAGTGTATAAAGTAGCAGATCTGGCGGCTAAAGTTCAAACCGAAGCAAGTGTATTAAACAAATACACCGATTTCATTTTGAGCAGTAATTCGGCCGAAGCAAAAAAGAATAGATTAAGTGCAACAGGGGCGGTACACAGAGGCGCAAAAGATGCAATTCAACCCCATTTACCTAAAAATGAAGGAGCTGAGATTTTTGGTAACCAGCTTGTAATTAATTGGGATACCGAAAGCGCGGGCCCCTTTATTGTAACGGTATTAAATATGTTTGACGAAGCAATCTTTAAAGCAGAAACAGCTGAAAAATCTCTAACGGTAGATTTATCGGACCCTAAGTTTAATGGTGAAGATGCATTGATTGTTGATATTAAATCAAAAACCACGGGTGCTAAACTACAGGATGAGTCAAGACCAATGGTAAAACGCCTGAGCCAGGCCAGATCAGAAAAGATTAAGGCTGGTTATGCAGAGGTATCGAAAGAATTAGATGCGACTTCGGCCTTTGGTAACTTATTTCTGGCTGGATTTTACGAACAAAACAGATTAATTGTAGATGCAATTGCTGCTTATGAACGCGCAATTACACTGGCTCCTGAAGATCCTACCTACAAAGAATATTATCAGGAGTTTCTATATAGAAACAAGTTGAAGCCCGATCCGAACGCTTCAACCACTAACAAGTAACAAACAGCCCCGCCCAAAGCGGGGTTTTTTGTTGCACGCAACAATGAATACTACTTGGCTACCAATAATAATCTCCTAATTTTGTGAGCTAACCATTTCTTATTTATGAGCGTACTTGTTAATAAAGATTCCCGGGTAATTGTACAGGGATTTACCGGTTCTGAAGGCACCTTTCATGCTGGCCAGATGATCGAATATGGTACCAACGTAGTGGGTGGGGTTACACCCGGCAAAGGTGGGCAAATTCACCTGGGTCGCCCGGTGTTTAATACAGTAAAAGAAGCCGTAGAAAAAACCGGTGCTGATGTTTCCATCATTTTTGTTCCGCCTGCATTTGCAGCCGATTCAATTATGGAAGCTGCTGAGGGCGGAATAAAAGTTATAGTAACCATTACAGAGGGAATCCCTGTAAAGGACATGATGACAGCTAAAAAATATGTAAAGGAAAAAGGGGCTACCCTTGTTGGGCCTAACTGCCCGGGTGTAATTACTCCGGGTGAGGCAAAAGTGGGTATAATGCCGGGCTTTGTGTTTAAGAAGGGGCGCGTGGGGATTGTGTCAAAATCAGGAACGCTTACCTACGAAGCCGCAGATCAGATTGTAAAAGCTGGTCTGGGAGTATCCACAGCAATTGGGATTGGAGGAGACCCTATAATAGGTACACCAACCAAAGATGCTGTAGAGTTACTGATGAATGATCCCGAAACCGATGCGATTGTAATGATTGGCGAGATTGGTGGTAACTACGAACCGGTTGCTGCCCGCTGGATAAAAGAGAAGGGAAATAAAAAACCTGTTGTTGGATTTATTGCCGGCCAAACGGCTCCTCCCGGAAGAAGGATGGGCCATGCAGGGGCCATTATTGGCGGAGCAGAAGATACAGCGGCTGCCAAAATGAAAATTATGCGTGAGTGTGGAATTCATGTTGTAGAATCGCCAGCCCTTATTGGCGAAACGATGCAGCAGGTGCTAAAGAAGTAGATTTAATCCTAAATATGTAAACAGGCTCGCCATATAAGCGAGCCTGTTTTTTTTGAATTAAATATTGGGTTGCGGAGTGGTGCGCAAATACGGTTTAACCCGTGTATGCCCTTTCGGAAATTTTCCGGGAATATCCTCATCCTTTACAGCAGCTGTAATTATAACATCTTCACCGTGCTTCCAGTTGGCGGGTGTGGCCACACTATATCCAGCCGTTAACTGAAGGCTATCAATCACTCTAAGAATCTCATCAAAATTTCTGCCCGTAGAAGCCGGATAGGTAATGGTAAGTTTCACTTTCTTATCGGGCCCAATAACAAATACAGAACGTACGGTAAACTTGTCGCTCACCTGGGGGTGAATCATATCGTACAAATTAGCCACCTTAAACTCAGGGTCGGCAATCAGCGGAAAATTAACTTCTGTTTTTTGCGTTTCGTTTATATCGCCAATCCATTTTTCGTGCGATTCCAGCGGATCGGCACTTAAGGCCACCACTTTAACATTACGCTTGTCAAACTCTGCGCGTAGTTTGGCAACCGCTCCTAACTCAGTAGTACATACCGGTGTAAAATCGGCCGGGTGAGAAAATAATACACCCCAACTGTTTCCTAACCATTGATGAAATTGAATAGCACCCTCAGTGGTATCGGCCTTAAAATCGGGTGCAATGTCTCCTAATCGTAACGACATACTTATTTTTTTTGATTTGGCTTCAAAATTATAATAAGTCTATAGATTTTGTAGACTTATTGAAAAAAATATTTATTTCTTCCCAAGGGCTTTTTCGCGTTTCATAATTTTTGCCAGAGTACTTTCCTTCAGAATTTTTAAGGTTTCATCGCGCACACCAATAAAACTATCGCGGATACCACACGTTTTCTCATCGCGGCATTCTTCGCAAGGCTCATAATAATTAAGCGAAACACACGGAAGCATAGCAATAGCCCCATCCATTAACCGGATTATTTCAATCAGATTAACATCTTCAGGTTTCTTGTAGAGATAGTACCCACCTCCTTTACCTTTTTTGCTGTTTAGTACTTTGGCGTTGCGAAGTTCCAGCAATATGGCTTCCAGAAATTTTTTAGGAATGTGTTGCTTTTCGGCAATTTCCTGAATGTGAACGGGACCTTGCTGATACCTTTCGGCCAGGTATACAAGGGCATGAATAGCGTATTTACATTTCTTAGAAAGCATGACAGCCAAGATATACTTTTTGTCAATAATTTTACTTTTGCTTAGTAATAAACCTTGCCGAAGTAGCTCAGGGGTAGAGCAACGGTTTCGTAAACCGTAGGTCGTGAGTTCAAATCTCATCTTCGGCTCTTATTTATTTATTTTATATACCTGTGATAATTTCTAAACCCCGCTCTCAAACGCTTATCTCGTTTATCCTATTCTTACTCTTAACCTTTGTTGTACTGGGGTTGAATGTGATGGCAATACTGCAACGTACTTACGCCTGGTACAATTTGTTAATTGTTGGAATTCTTCTTCCAATCGGGCTCTTTGTTCTGTACAGAATTTTTATCCGCTACAAAGTAATACGGGCGGGTGATAATCGGATAGAAGTGACTTACCCCGTGTTGAAAAAGACCCGGGCTTACACAATAAAACAGGTAACGGGTTGGCGAGAAAGCATTGTAAAAACCGGTAAAAATTCTGTATTCAAAGAACTTGAAATAGTTTTTGATGATCATTTTCGGCTGGCCCTGGCACAGAAGGAACACACCGAGTACGATAAGTTGGTGCAGTACCTGCAACGAAAAGCCCCGGGCAAAAAAGCAACACAGGTAAGTAACAAAGCGCCATTGGGAAAGTAGTAAAACCTTTTTACTTTTGCCGTCCTCATTCAGCTAACAACATTGTATGTTGGTTGAATCAAAAAGCCCAGGTGGTGAAATTGGTAGACACGCTACTTTGAGGGGGTAGTGCCGCAAGGTGTGCTGGTTCGAGTCCAGTCCTGGGCACAACCAAATTCAAGATTGTGAGTTTTGAATTTGTGTTAGCCGAAGTGGTGAAATTGGTAGACACGCACGTTTCAGGGGCGTGAGCCGTAACAGGTGTGCGGGTTCGAGTCCCGCCTTCGGCACTGCAAAAGTCATCTTCAAAAACAATTGAAGGTGACTTTGTGATTTTAGGGGTTCTTGTTTGGCGGCACATAATTTGTAATAAAGCTTTTAGACAGCTAAACAATAATTATGAAACAAACTTTTAATGTACTGTTCTTTTTGTTCTTAGTAACCGTATTGTTTTCGTTCGATCAGGCTTTCGATCTGAAAACAAGTATGGAGCGGGGCAAAGGTATTTACGAAGCCCAATGCATGTCATGTCATATGGCAGAAGGGGAGGGGCTTAATGGAATATTTCCCCCTCTTGCAAAATCGGATTACCTCGCTGATCGAAACCGGTTGGTAAAAGTTGTGTTGTTGGGCGTGCGCGGTTTAATGAACGTAAACGGGGTTGAATATAATGGTGAAATGACGGGCTTTCAACTCTCTGATCAGGAAACGGCTGATGTACTTAATTATATAGGAAATACGTGGGGTAATAAAGCTACTGTCATTAAACCAGCCGATATTCAACCGGCACTAAAAGTGGTTAGTAAAGAATATCAACCGTATTAAAAGAACGTACCTAAACAAAAAGACCATCCTACAGGATGGCCTCTTTTTTTTAATTCGGTTTTGGTTTTAAGCCACAACTTCCTTACGGCTCCACGCACTGGCTTTTGGATGTAACTCATTATGGAGTTTTATCACATAGGAAAAGAACACAGAAAAGAAAGTTAAAACGGCTGTCATGCAAAATAGTATCATAGTGGTTGCGTTTTATGGGTCAAAATTGATAAAACCCGGCCTACTGATATTTTGCAAAGCGTCCTTATAGGCACAGAAGTAATTTTCGAGCCGTTTTTCTTAAAAAACGGCTTATCCGGAAGGTTTCTCTGGTTCTTAATTATGGCATACTTTTAGAAAACGCTTTAAATGTATCTTGGCAGAGTTTTTAGCCAACTCACAGTATGATGAAGAAAATCCTTTTGAGTGTAATATTTTCACTTGTATTCCTGTTTCCTGCTTTTTCGCAATACACGGCCAGCAAATCCATACCACAGGATTGGTTTTTGCGCGATCCCGAACAGGACAGTTTGCTGGGTGTAAGTTCTGAACGGGCTTATGAAACCCTGTTAAAAGGGCAACCCTCGCGCACTGTAATTGTGGCCGTTATAGATTCAGGAATAGATATTGAACATGAAGACCTGAAGCGTGTGATCTGGAAAAACGAAAAAGAAATTGCAGGCAACGGTGTAGATGATGATAATAATGGCTATGTCGATGATGTGTACGGCTGGAATTTTATTGGCGGAAAGAATGGAAATGTAGAGGCAGACACCTATGAACTTACCCGCGAATATATCAGGCTGCAGGCTAAGTATGGTTCAATAGAGGAAAGTAAGGTAAACAAGAAACAAAAGGCTGAGTATGAAAGCTACCTGCAGATAAAATCCAAATTTGGAAAACTGAAGGCGAATAACGAACAGCAATACAGGTTATATGCAAACATCTACCGAAACATTACCCATAGTATTGATACCATTAAGTCCATAATGAAAGTTGAAAAACTTACGGCTGAAGAGATACAGAAATTTGAAACCAAAGAACCGGCTTTACTTTTTGCCAAAGGCTTTTTGCTAAACATGTACAAAAACATGAATGAGGGTGAACGCATAGAAGATTACATAGGCGAACTGAAAGAAGCGGTAGATTATTATGAAGTAATTGTAAAGTATGGGTACAACGAAACATTTAATTCGCGCGATATTGTTGGTGATGATAGTAACAATCTTTATGAAAAAGGATATGGCAATAACGATGTAACCGGAGCAGATGCCACACACGGTACGCATGTGGCAGGTATTATTGCTGCCGATCGTACCAACAACGTGGGTATAAAAGGGATCGCTAATAATGTTAAAATTATGCCCATCCGTGCCGTGCCCAATGGCGATGAGCGCGACAAAGATGTGGCCAATGCGATTATCTATGCCGTGGATAACGGAGCACATATTATTAACATGAGTTTTGGCAAATCATTCTCGCCCCAAAAAGATGTAGTAGATAAGGCCGTGCGTTATGCCGAACAAAAAGGCGTATTGCTGATACATGCTGCGGGTAACGATGGTGAAAATAGTGATGAAGAAAAAAATTATCCGACACGGTTTTATAACGATGGAAAAGAGGCCAAAAACTGGATTGAAGTAGGAGCCTCAGCATGGGGAGGCGAAGAGTTGGTAGGAAGTTTTAGCAATTATGGAAAAAAGACGGTTGCATTTTTTGCTCCCGGTGTAGATGTGTACTCAACAGTGCCGGGTAATAAATATAAAAAGGAAAGTGGTACCAGTATGGCAAGCCCTTCAACAGCCGGAGTAGCCGCATTAATTATGTCTTACTTTCCTGAACTTACTGCGGTTGAAGTAAAGGATGTGTTGATGAAATCCACACGCAAGTTCGATAACCTGCAAGTGCAGAAACCCGATGGAGGAAAAGCTAAACTCGATCAACTAACCATTACCGGAGGGTTACTAAATGCATATGATGCAGTAAAGTTGGCGCAAACACTAAGCTTGCAAAAGCAAACTGCACGATAAAGGTATAGTGGGGTTAATTTACTTTCTATCCAGCCGCACTACGTTTTCTACGTGCATGGTTTGCGGAAACATATCTACGGGTTGTACAGCTGAAATTGTATAATGGTCTGTTAATATTTTCAGATCGCGGGCTTGTGTAGCCGCATTACAACTAACATAAATAATTTTTTCAGGAGATGCTTGTACTAACATTCGGGTAACATCTTCATGCATGCCTGCACGTGGTGGATCGGTAATAATTACATCTGGTTTACCGTTTTGAGTAAGGAAGGCTTCGGTAAGCAAATCTTTCATATCGCCCGCATAAAAATCGGTGTTACTGATTTTATTTATAGACGAATTAATTCTGGCATCGGCAATAGCTGCCTCTACATACTCTAACCCCACTACTTTTTTGGCACTGCCCGCCACAAAGTTGGCAATGGTGCCTGTGCCGGTGTACAAATCATAAACTAATTCATGTCCTTTCAGGTTGGCCATCTGCCAGGCAACTCTATATAATTCGTATGCCTGTAATGGGTTTGTTTGATAAAACGATTTGGGCCCAATCCGATAGTGCAAATATCCCGAACCATCAGGTTTAGGCATTTGTTCGGTGATGTAAGAATTTCCTTTCCAACAGATCACATCCAAATCAGCAAAAGTATCGTTACGCTTATTGTTAATAATGTAGTTGGCAGATGTAATCTGCGGAAATGCATCGGTAAGCGTTTGTAAAATTGTATCGGTCCACTTTTTTTCATTCTGTGTAACCTGAAGAATAATCATTACTTCGCCTGTGCTGGTTGTGCGAATGGTTAGCGTTCGCAAAAAGCCAGTCTGCCTGCGCAAATCAAAAAACGGCATATTGTTTTCAAGCGCTGTTTTTCTGGCTAATAATCGTATGCTGTTAGAGGGCTCGGGCTGCAGGTAACAGGTGTGTACATCGAACACACGATCAAACATGCGTGGAATGTGAAAGCCCAGACCGGGCTCATCCGGAAAGCGACCGTTGACAAGCGGAACATCGTCTTTCTTTTTTTTATCAATTTCATCAACGGTTAGCCAGCGTCCGGCTGTAAAAGTATAATCGAGTTTGTTTCTGTAATGACGGGTGTTAGCCGAACCAATAATAGGCGAAACAGCCGGTAACGTTAGTCCGCCCAGACGTTCGAGATTATCGACCACCTGTTGTTGCTTATACTTTAGTTGAGTTTCGTAGCTAATGTGTTGCCAGGAGCAACCGCCACACAAACCAAAGTGTTCGCAAAACGGGTTAGCCCGTTGTGAGGATAGTTTTTGAATAGCCGTTATTTTTCCTTCCAAAAAGCTGCTCTTGATCTTAGTTAGTTCAACTTCAACCACATCGCCTGGCGCGCCTCCCTGAATAAACAAAACCTGGCCGTTTACTTTAGCCACACATTTACCTTCTGCTGCCATGGTATCGATGGTAATGTTTTGCAGCCGGTCGCCTTTTTTCATCATCTGTTGTTAATCGAAGTTGCGAAATTACTGAATTGACCGGTTTTAGCAGCCACCTAAATTCGTTACCTTTCGTACGGAGTTGGTATTATGAGAAAGATTTTACTCACCCTGTTGCTGTTACTCACCTTTCCGGTATTTGCCTCGCACATTGTGGGTGGCGAATTTGAGTTAATTCATATTTCCGGAAATCAGTATCAGCTTAATCTGATCATTTATTTTGATCAGTTAAATGGTGCGTTGGGCGCAAAAGATTTAGGAGCCAATGTTTCTATTTTTCGTAAGCGCGATAAAGTGTTTATGACTTCTGTTACGTTGTTGCGGCAAGGAGAGACTAATGTGCCCTACACCCAACCTGCCTGTTCTAACGGAGAAATTGTAACCAGCAAACTTTTATACTCGAGCACGGTAACACTTTCACCTAATCAGTTTAATGATCCGGAGGGTTACTTTGTGGTATGGGAACGTTGCTGTCGTAATTATAGTATTACCAATATCTACAGCCAGATACCAGGTGGGGGTAACATCTCGGCAGGGCAAACCTTTTACCTTGAGTTTCCCCCCGTTGTTAAAGATGGAGAACCGTTTATTAACACATCTCCCCGGTTATTTCCACCCCTTAATGATTTTGCCTGCCCCTACAGACCTTACTATGTAGACTTTGCCGGTATTGATGATGATGGCGATTCGTTGGTGTATTCTTTAACAACGCCACTCAACACCACTACATCAGATGCATTACCACCTGTATCTGCCGGGCCTTATCCATCGGTGATCTGGAGGCCAGGTTATGGACTCACGAATATTATTAACGGCCAGCCAGACTTACACATAAGCAAAGAAGGATTGCTTACGGCTATTCCACGTACACAGGGATTATTTGTGTTTGCCGTAAAAATTGATGAGTACCGGGCGGGGATTAAGATAGGGGAAAGCAGACGCGATTTTCAAATGCTGGTAGTAGATGCCTGCCCGCAGGCAGAACCACCCGTTATAGTAGGAAAAAAACTTACCGATACCAGTTTTTCATATTCCGATAATATGTCGGTTTCATTCAACCATCTTGTTTCAGATGAAGATCGTTGTATTGATATCCGCATAAGCGACCCCGATGCAAGTAAGATTGAAGATAATTTTACCGAGCGGGTTTCTATTCGCGTGGTTCCGCTTAATTTTAAAAAGGATGTAACCAGAATTCTTCCGGCAACTACAACAACCCTGCTCTCTAACGGAAGTACATATGATTTCAGAATTTGCTTTCCGCAATGTCCGTTTATTGAAGGCGGGCCCTATCAGGTTGGTATAATTGCTTTTGATGATGCGTGTAGTTTGCCACTAACCGATACCCTTAGGGTTTTGGTAAACACTCAACTACCCATTAACACAGCCCCTTACTTTGTAAAACCTACCTTACCGGTTACACAGGTAACGTTACTGGAAGGTGATGTGTATGAAGCCGAGTTTGAAATTCGCGATAACGATGGTGATGAACTGATTCCGTTTATTACCACAGACGGGTTTATACTGGCCGATGCCGGGTTTACAGTTACCATTGATGAACCGCGTGTAAACGGAAAACTTACAGGTAAAATCCGGTGGGATGCTTTTTGCAACATTTTCGATTTTACCAAACGAACTTTTTTTGAAGTAAAAATTCTGGCAAACGACAGAGACATATGTGATAACAATGCGCTTACCTCTGTTGCCTTTAAATTTCAGGTAATTCTTCCGGGCAATGCCGATCCCATAATTGATACAGACCTTACTCCTGATGTACAGGAACGACTTGTTTTGAATATTCAACGCAGAATAAATGAGACCCTGGTGTTTACTGTTACGGGTACAGATGTAGTAGATCATGATTTTTTAACACTCGATGTTCTGAAACGCGATTCGCTTGAATACTATGGGGCTTCGTTTGATGCTAAGAGCGGAGTTGGAAATCTCTCATCGCAATTTTTATGGGATTTACGATGTTCAAAAATTGACCTGAACAAACGGAGTACTTTTGTTTTTAAATTTGTTGTTGCCGATGCTGCAAATAAATGCCGCATATATAAAGCCGATACAGTTGATGTTCACGTAAAAGTTTTACCACCACTTAATATCGGTCCTGTGCTTACTATTCAGGCCGGGAATGCAGTAGTTAACAATCAAACCGTATCGTACCAAAAAGGCGAATCAGTTTTGTTTACGCTTACAGGAACCGATGCAGATATAATGCCCGAACCCGATCAACTGGCCATTGCGATGATTGAAGCTGGCGGTAATGTTAAACCCGAAGGATACACCTTTACACCGGCTCAGGGTATTAGTGGAGTACAAACTCTTTTTACATGGACACCCGATTGCGCTGTGTTTAAAAATGGTGTTTACGAAAACGAGTACTTCTTTACCTTCCGCGTAGGGGATGACCGTTGCTTCAATTCCAGGGCCGATACGGTTACCGTTAATGTTATCGTAAAGGATATTGTTGGATATGAGAAAAAATTTGCACCACCAAATGTATTTACCCCTAATAACGATGGCCATAACGATTACTTTGCAGTAGAGGGAATTGATCCGCTACTTTCAGAGAATACACCTGACCCCGATGAGAGGGTAGCCTTTCCGCCCGATAATTGCCAGAGTCAGTTTGAATCCGTTAAAATTTTTAATCGCTGGGGAACTTCCGTATTTGAAAGTCACGAACGCAAGTTCAGGTGGTACGCACCCAATCAACCAGCCGGAGTTTATTATTATGTAATCAAATTTACCAATAGAGAATACCGCGGTTCGCTATCGGTACGGTTTTAAGAGCTGGCTTTCGTATTACAACAACTCATTTGCCAGATTAGCCAATTCGGATCGCTCTCCTTTTTCCAGTGTTACATGGGCATATAGTTCATGATCTTTCAGTCGGTCTATCAGGTAAGAGAGCCCATTACTTTGCGCATCGAGGTACGGGGTGTCGATCTGGTGAATATCACCCGTAAAAATGATCTTGGTATTTTCGCCAGCACGCGTAATAATAGTCTTCACCTCATGTGGGGTAAGGTTTTGAGCTTCATCAACAATAAAACAGATATTGGATAAACTTCGGCCTCGAATGTAGGCCAGCGGTGTAATTACCAGTTTTTCATTTTGAACCATTTCGGTAATCTTCGAGTATTCTTTATCGTTCTCGCTGTATTGATTCTGAATAAATTTCAGATTATCCCACAACGGCTCCATGTATGGATTTAATTTAGACTTAATATCGCCAGGTAAATACCCAATGTCTTTATTGCTTAGGGGTACGATGGGCCGTGCAAGATATATTTGTTTGTATTCGCGTTTTTGTTCTAATGCTGCAGCCAATGCAATTAAGGTTTTACCGGTTCCGGCTACGCCCTGCATTGAAACTAATTTTATTTCTGGTTTAAGTACAGCATGTATGGCAAAGGCTTGTTCGGCATTACGTGGTTTAATGCCGTAAGCATTTCGTTTTTCAACCTGCTCTACCATGCCGTTTGCCGAATTAAAAAACGCCAGCACCGATTTTTTGCCACTCTTTAAAATGTAATAGTGGTTTTTCATCGGTTTATCTTTACCCAACACTTCCTCAGGAGGGCAGTATCCTTTTTCATACATCAGGTTGATTACGGTAGGGTCTACCTCTTCTACCACGGTGCGGCCTGTGTGCAGCGAACTTATGTTTTGAATTTTGCCTGTAGTGTAGTCTTCGGCTTGTAAACCCAATGCCTTGGCTTTAAGGCGCAGGTTCACATCTTTCGAAACCAGAATCACCTTTCGGCCTTTCTCCTGCTTTTGTAAAAGCAGGGCCGAGTTAAGAATACGATGGTCAGCTTTATCTTCGTTGAAAATCTTATTGGCATCAACCAATCCGGTGCCCCCCGTATCCATCACAACCTTAAAGTTTCCTTTACCTTTTCCATTGATGGGATTCCAATGGTGAAGCATCTGATCCTTAGCCAGTTTATCAATTAGCCGGATAAACTCGCGGGCCTCAAAATTTTTGGTGTCGTTTCCTTTTTTGAAGTTGTCTAGTTCTTCCAGTACGGTAATAGGGATGCCAATATCGTGCTCATCGAAATTAAGAATGCTGTTGTGTTCGTATATGATAACCGATGTATCGAGTACAAAAATTTTCTTATCTCCTTTGGTTTTAGGCATACAAGATTAGCAGGTTAGTGGTTGTGTACAGATAGGGCTTGCCAGAGAATGAAGGAGTAGGGTACCTGTAGTAAGGTATAGCTTAAAAAAGTGTTCTGGTTGTCCCTTCATTCTTAAAACACGGTCAAGGTATTAAAATGTGTAAGGAATTCAAATCTTCGTAAGGTAATACTATGACTTATGTTATTTTTTTGGTAATATTCCATATTGATTTTTAGATTAATGTAAACCAAATTCAATGCCAATGAAACAATTCTACAATTCGAAAGCGGGCCCATACCATGCTAGCAAAACCCCTCAGAAGTGGGTGACATGGGTACTGTCTGTACTTCTGATTACACTTACCTTAAACTCCTTTGCTCAGGAGCGAATAGTTAGGGGTAAGGTTACTTCAGCCGAAGATGATTCGGGTATTCCGGGAGCAAACGTAATGGTGAAAGGCACCTCTGCCGGTGCAGTTACAGATGGAACAGGTAACTATAGCATTAGTTTGCCAGCCAACAGTGGAACATTGATCTTTTCTTTTATAGGGTTTCAAACTCAGGAGGTGGAAGTAGGTACAAGAACCGAAATAAATGTGCGGCTGAATGTTGATGTTACTCAGCTTTCGGAAGTGGTGGTTACCTCTTTCGGTATAGAAAAGAGTAAACAATCGCTTGGGTATGCGGTTCAATCTGTTGGCGCTAAAGAAATTGCTGAGGTAAGGCAACCCAACATTGTTTCTGCGTTACAAGGCCAGATTGCTGGTGTACAAATAACAAACACCGGTGGCGGTCCGGGTATGGGTGCCAGAATTGTAGTGCGGGGGTTAACCTCATTAAACCCTAATGCCGATAACCAGCCGCTCTTTATTATAGACGGTGTTCCTATCGACAACACAACAAACGACAATTCTACCTACTCCCGGGGGATGTCTAACCGGGCGGCCGATATTAACCCGAACGATATTGAGACCATCAGCATTTTGAAAGGTGCTGCTGCAACTGGTCTTTATGGAGTGCGGGCAGCAAACGGAGCGGTGGTAATAACTACTAAAAATGGTAAATCAGGAAAAGGCCTTACCATTAATGTGGGTACTACTTTTAGTTCCGATCAGATCAATAAGCTTCCTAAATTTCAGAAAAATTTTGGACGGGGTTGGTATGGTATTGATGATGGAAGTGTGTACTCGGCTACGGGCGCGCTGATCGAAGCCCAGTCCATAGTTGATCCTTCTTATGTGTATTACAATAACTACGAAAACTTCTACCGAAAAGGAGGCATGAGCGATGCCTATTTCAATATGTCGGGTGGAAACGATGTGTTTACTTTTTATACATCTGTAAACAATACCGAACAAAAGGGTATTATTCCTTTTTCTGACTGGGGAAGAACATCGGTACGGTTTAGAGGGTCAGCGAAGTTTAGTGAGAAATTTAGTGTGGAGGCCAGTGTAAATTATTCCAATTCGGGCGGAAACAGAGTGCCCCATACCAGCATGGGCGAACGGCTTATGTACTGGTCGCACACGCAGGATATAACCAACTATAAGAAACCCGATGGAACTCAGGTACCCGGTATTCTGTCTGCAAATCCATTATGGACAGCCGAGTTTTGGCCGTATGAAGATCAGGTAGACCGAACTATTGGTAACCTGACGTTTAATTACAAACCGATTAGTTGGTTGCAATTTACCTACCGGTTTGGTCATGATTTTTACGTGGACAAACGTGAGGAGATTGTGCCCGGACCAAAAGGAGTAGTTGGAGAATCGCTTAGTGGGCTAAGCGCCATTGGCTACATGGAACAACGCAGATTTATAAATCGGGTTATTAACTCCAATTTCTTTGCTACCATCGAAAAGCAAATAATTCCTGATTTAAAAGCAACCGTTCGGTTGGGGCATGAGCTATTTGAAACAGAAAATAATTACAGCTATAACTATGGCGAAGGCTTTGTAACGCCCGGGTTCTATAGTTTCAGCAACGTAACGCTTCATCGGATATCTGAAAATACGTATAGAAGACGCCTGATAGGGGCCTTTGCAGATGCCACATTTGACTATAAGAATTTCTTATACCTTAACCTTACCGCACGAAACGACTGGACATCGACTTTACCAAAGGGCAACAATTCTTTCTTTTACCCTTCGGCAAGTTTAAGCTTTGTATTTAATGACATACTTAGCTTACCCAGCCAGTTAAGTTATGGAAAAATTCGGGCAGCATTTGGGCAGGTAGGTAAAGACACAGACCCCTACAGAACAGCCCTGACGTATACAACTGCATCAGGCTTTCCGATTAACAACCAGGTAGGCTATGTACGGTCGGCCAGTAAAGGAAGCAATCAGCTGGTACCCGAAATGACAACTACCCTTGAGTTTGGTACCGAGTTGAAATTGTTTGAGAACAGATTAGGGGTAGATTTTACCTGGTATAAAGCAAACAGTAAAGATCAGATTCTGGCTGTGCCCGTGTCGAATACAACCGGATATTCTTCTGTATGGATCAATGCCGGAGAAATAGAAAACAAGGGTATAGAAATGGCCCTTACCGGTACCCCCATTCAATCAGGAGATTTTCGATGGGATGCCGCAATCAATTTTACCCGAAACAGAAATACGGTGGTTGATATAGCAGATGGCGTAACGGATATTACACTGGCAACCCAGAGTGGCTATGTGAATTCAGCCGTAACCATGAAAATTGCAAAGGGCCGGCCTTATGGCGATTTATACGGAACCTCGTACCACCGCTATTATGAAGGTGGAAGACCAGAAGGAACAATTGTGTTGGATAGAGACAGGCCCATAATAATCGGTACTACCGGAAGTTCTACCGGATTTCCAACCATGAATACTACCGAACAAATGGTAATTGGAAATGCCATGCCTAAATGGTTAGCCGGCATTCGAAATACCTTTAGCTATAAAGGTGTATCGCTTTCGGTTCTGCTTGATACCCGCTGGGGAATTGATCAGTTTGACCAGTATGGTGTGTGGCTGGCAGCATTCCTTAAACCAGAGTTTACCAACAACAGAAATGATGTGGTGGTTTTTGATGGTGTATTGGCTGATGGAAGCCCTAACACACAACAGGTTTGGTTAGGCCAGGGCCTTGGCCCTGACGGCAGAGACTATGCTGCCGGGTATTACCGAAACATGCACCGGGTTATTTCTGAGAACTTTGTGTACGATGCATCATTTGTAAAACTGCGCAACATCACGCTTGCCTATAACCTGCCAAAACAATGGCTTACACCTTTGTCTTTAAAGGCGGTATCGGTTTCCGGATCTATAAACAATATTATTTTATGGACACCCTGGCGTAATTACGATCCCGAATCTTATTCAATGGGCTCAGCCAGTAATGCAACGGGTCTCTCAGGTATGGGTTACCCCGGAACACGTAGCATGCTATTTTCTGTAAACATTACCCTTTAATGCTTAAAATATGAAACTAAAATTATTTATATTATTAATCATCGCGGGGATTTTCACGAGTTGCGAAGATTACCTTGATATTAATACAGACCCTAACAACCCAACCGTTGTTCCTGTTAAAGGATTGATGTCGGTTAATAGTGTACGAACAGCTACTAACACAGCTAACGTAGGGTATTCTACTTCGTATTTCGTGCAATACCTGGCAGGCCCCAATGCAGGGGGCAATACCGATACACACATGGAGATAAATGCAAACGGAACATGGGTGGGTATTTACAATGTATTAAGTAACCTGAGTGATATGGAGTTGCTGGCTGAAGCTCAGGGAGCGCCCAATTATGTGGGTGCAGCTAAAGTAATGAGAGCCATTAACCTTGCGCTTTTAGTAAACGCATGGAACAATGTGCCCTATACTGACGCCTTTTTTGCACAAACCATTAAACCAACCTATGATAACGGGCAGCAGCTTTACACAGAAATATTTACGTTGTTAACCGATGGTATAGCCAAACTGCAGGAAACACCTAGTGCATTAACAATGGGAGCCGATGATTTTATGTTTGGAGGCAACCTGCCAAGGTGGATTAAGACAGCTCATGCATTACGGGCGCGATACCTTAATCACCTGAGTAAAACATCTGCTTATAACCCCGATGATGTACTTGCTGCCATTGCCAATGGACTTGCCAGCAATGCCGACAATGCAAAAGTTAATTATACAACAGCCGTTTGGAATCCATGGGGATCAGTAGCGGTTAACCAGGCAGGATTAACGTTAGATGGCTGGATATCAGAACAGATTGTGCAGGCTATGGATGGTACTTCATTTGGGGTAGTTGATCCCCGCATGATATTTATGTTTAGCCGTACCCGGCATGGTAACTTCAGGGGTACAAAAAATGGTGCCGGGCGCGATCCTGACGTAGTGGATCTTAGACTGGATGCATCAACCTTAGTGGAAGCCTCTTACTATGCCAACAGAACTTCTCCGGTACTGGTAATGACCTATGCAGAACAGAAATTTATTGAAGCCGAAGCATACCTGGCAAAAGGAGCGGCCTTCAAACCCCAGGCCTATGCTGCATACCTGGCCGGAATTGGTGCACACATGGATATGCTGGGTGTTGCCACAGTAGATAAGGATACGTACATAAATGATCCGGTGGTTTCTGTGGGCGATGCAAATATCACACTTGCTTTGGTTATGAAAGAGAAGTATGTGGCCATGTTCCTCGATCCTGAAACCTGGAACGATGCGCGCAGGTATAATTTCCAGTATACTGATATGACTATTCCCGTAGGTTTAAATCCGGAATTAAACGGACAGTTCAGCAGAAGACTACAATATCCTTCAAGCGAGTTTGCAACCAATTCTGCTAATGTGCCAGAGGTAAATTTGTTAGACAGAATCTGGTGGGATCAAAACTAATAACCATGACGATTATGAAATCTTACATAGGACTATATATAATATTATTTGTTTTTGCAGCGGGGTTCATTTCCTGCGATGAAAACACGGTGGGCCCATCTCATAAGAAAATTGGCACATCCACATCTACCAATGCATTTATTACCGTATCACCTGTGTCGGCTAGTGCTCCAACTACCGGCTCTACTGTTACGGTAACCTTACGGTACGTGAATATTGCCAGCGATCCGGCAAAAACACTTGTACTGAAGTTAAGGGAAGGAGCCACGGGTGATTTTACAACAATTCAGACTTTTGATGAGACTAGTCAAGCCACAGGTGTTGAGGTAACTCGCACTGTGGACTACCCGGTTACACAAGCCGCTGGTACGTCACTAACCTTTAGATTGGAATTAACCACTCAAGTTGAATTCCCTAAGTTAGTAAATCGTGCGGCCTTTCCTGTGAGGTAGAATTGGTATAATGAATAAAAGAAAGAGGCTGCTTTGAGCAGCCTCTTTTATTTTTGGACTTAACTATCCTAAACCCTTGAGTATAAATCTCCTCTTTCAGATGCCGTTACCTTCATTACGTTAGCCAATACAAGCAAGATAAGTTTGCGGCTTGCTCTAAACCGGTTAAGCCCCGAAAATTTCATGTATTGCGTAAGTGTAATCTGCTGGTTTTGCTCGATGTACACCATCAGTTTTTTTTCGGCATCGCCAAACACAAAACGTATATCGCGTTTCTTTTTAGATCGTTTAATGATTTCCTGCATTTCGGCACTGGCCTTTATGCTCATATCCTGTACACGCACAAACGTTTCGCGCTGATTATTTATAATTAGAAAATGAATTTTTTCGCTGGGCGATATATCGTAACGTACTACAGACCGGGTATCGGAAATGGAAAGAACCGATTCCTGATATACCAATAACGGCCTGCAGTATTTATTTAACGCCTCTGTAACTACATGAATTTCTTCGTCAGGGTATTTTACTCCGGGTATGGAGCCGTCATCATCTACACCAATCAACAAAGTACCACCTGCCGTATTTGCGAAAGCAATCAACTCCCGAACAATTTTTTCGGGGTGTGCCGCCTTGCGCTTAAACTCAAGGTGCAGGCCTTCACCTTCCAGTGCCAGCTTTTTGATAGTAAAAAAATTTTCAACCTCAGCGCTTGCCGGTGCCGAAGTCTTCATCGTCTTCTGCTTCGTCTTCATCTTTAGGCAAGCTAAACATACCGCTCAGCAAATCCTTAAACTGCAAGCCTGAAGTAAGAGTATGTTTACTGATGAGGCTGAATTCTGCCAATCCGTGCAATGCAAATTCCATCAAAAAAAGTTTTAAGGCTGTATCGTGCCCTTTATGAAATTCGTTTATCAAATCGGATAGCCCCGGTACCGATTTTATCTTCTTTTCATAATCGGCTTGTGTAAGCTCGTTTAGTAAATCGAGCGTATTACCATCACCAAACCAATGCGTAATTTTTTTATACGGACTTTTTTCTTTCTGCTTGCGAAATTTATCCGGATCGGGAAAGTAATTGAGAAACTGTGTGCGAATGGCTTTGCCCACCAGATTTTGTGCTACAATACCAGGCCCTTCCTGCTGGCCTTCGTAAACCAATTCCACTTTCCCGGTAACGGAAGGCACCACACCAATAAAATCTGAAACGCGAATAGTTGTATTCTTTTCGTTGTTTAATAATGCTCTGCGTTCGGCTGCAGCCAACAGATTTTCATAAGCCGAAATAGTTAGCCGTGCAGATACACCGCTCTTAGCATCTACAAATTCACTTTTGCGTGCCTCAAAGGCAATTTGTTCTACCAGATCTTTGGCCAGTTCGGGTACAGAAATAGAATGCTGTTCGGGCTGTACATGCGCCTCTTGTTGTGTAATTTTTTTTCCTACCTCTAATGTTTTTGGATAGTGCGTAATAATCTGGCTGTCGATGCGATCTTTAAGGGGAGTTACTATGCTTCCACGATTAGTATAATCTTCGGGGTTGGCGGTAAACACAAATTGAATATCTAACGGCAACCTGATTTTAAATCCACGAATCTGAATATCGCCTTCCTGTAATATATTAAACAAGGCTACTTGTATGCGAGCCTGTAAATCGGGAAGCTCATTAATTACAAACAAACACCGGTGCGAACGTGGAATTAATCCAAAGTGAATTACACGTTCATCTGAGTAAGGAAGTTTTAAAGAGGCAGCTTTAATCGGATCCACATCTCCAATTAAATCGGCAATACTTACATCGGGTGTAGCTAATTTTTCGGTGTAACGATCCTCCCGGTGCAACCAGGCAATAGGTGTAGTATCGCCCAGTTCAGCAATTTTATCTTTTCCGTATCGCGAAATTGGGTGGAGGGGATCGTCATTTAGTTCAGAGCCTTCTATAACCGGAATGTATTCATCCAGAAGGTTTATCATTAAGCGGGCTAACCGTGTTTTGGCTTGCCCCCGTAAGCCTAACAGATTAATATCATGCCCGGCCAGTATAGCACGCTCCATATCAGGAATAACAGTTTCTTCGTATCCCCATATGCCCGCAAACACACTTTCCCGCTTTTGTAATTTTACAATAAGATTTTGCCGCAGTTCTTCTTTAATGGTTTTACTTTTATAACCGGAAGCTTTCAGTTGGCCGAGTGTTTCTATCATCAGGTATCAGTTAGTGTGGATTGTTTAATCGTTAAAGGTACAAGGAGTGTAAGCTATTCATAACGGGTAGCCAGTAAACCTTTATAGATTTTTAGTTCTGTTTCGTTTGAAATCTTCAAATACTAAGTTGCCTAATCCTTGTAAACTGCTATAGTATGCATTGCCGTTATTGGCTTTGGTAAACTCGTGCACAAAAGCTTTCAGGTAAGGGTCGGTTGCGATCATAAACGTAGTTACCGGAATTTTTATTTTTCTTAGTTGCGAGGCCAGGCTTAAGGTTTGGTTTAAAATTTTCTGATCTAAGCCAAAACTGTTTTTGTAATAATTGATTCCTTGTTTGATACACGTGGGTTTACCATCGGTAATCATAAAAATTTGTTTGTTGGAGTTCTTTCTGCGCCTAAGAATATCCATGGCTAATTCCAGGCCGGCTACTGTGTTGGTGTGGTAAGGCCCAACTTGTAAATAAGGAAGATCTTTAATTTCAATCTGCCAGGCGTCATCGCCAAACACCAAAATGTCTAATGTATCTTTCGGATATTTTTTGGTTATAAGTTCGGCTAATGCCATGGCTACTTTTTTGGCAGGCGTAATGCGATCTTCACCATATAATATCATGGAGTGCGATATGTCGATCATCAACACGGTAGAAGTTTGTGTTTTAAATTCGCTTTCAATCACTTCCAGGTCTTCTTCCGTCATATAAAAATCTTCCACACCGTGATTGATCTGTGCATTGCGTAGCGAGTCAGTCATCGAGATTTGCTCCAGCGTATCGCCAAATTCGTAATCGCGCCTGTCGGTAGTAGGTTCATCGCCACGGCCGTTGTGATTGGTTTTATGTTCGCCCGATTTTGTCTTCTTTAGTTTGCCAAAAATTTCTTCCAGAGCCGATTGCCGAAGGTTTTGTTCGGCCTTGGCTTTCATGCGAAATTCTCCGTTGGGGCCATCATCGGTAATGTACCCGTTGCGTTTCAGGTCTTCAATAAAATCGCCAATGCCGTAATTGGTGTTGGTGAGGTTATATTGTTTGTCTACATCGGTAAGCCATTGCAGAGCTTCGGCTACATTGCCCGAAGTAATGAGTAAGAGTTGCATAAATATGGAAAGCAACTTTTCGAAGTCGCTTTTTGAGCTGCCAGGCGGGGGTATGTATTTAGAAAAACGATGACCAAGCATGAAATTGAAATCTGATGTGGAGCCTGCTAAAATTTATGTTGTACGTTTTTGGTTTAATCATTTTAACGGGAAGATAAGGGAATAACCCTTCTGCCCGACAGATTAAAAAAGTTATCAGCTTTGCACCGATTGCCCGGCCCGAGTTTTTTCCAATATACGTTCGTAATATTTTTCGTACAGTGGTAAAATACGGGTTATATCAAACTCACGCGCACGGGCTACGGCATTGGCTTTAAATTGAGGCAGATTGTTTTTATCCAAAATGAAAAGAGACTTGCGTGTCATATCTTCCACATCGCCCACGTTACTCATAAAACCAGTTACGCCCTGTACATTCAATTCGGGTAAACCACCGGTATTGGAAGAGATAACGGGCACCTCGCAAGCCATCGCTTCTAACGCGGCTAATCCAAAACTTTCTTTTTCTGAAGGCATTAAAAACAAATCGGCCACAGAAAGAACTTCTTCAACGGCTTCGAGTTTACCCAAAAAACGCACGGCATCATTAATACCTAACTCACGCGCTAAAGTTTCGGCCGGCTGACGCTCTGGGCCATCACCAATCATAAGAAGTTTGGAGGGAATTTCTTTGTGGATGTTGTGAAACACATGAATTACATCCATTATCCGTTTTACTTTACGGAAGTTAGAGATATGAACCACCAAAGATTCTCCGTGGGGGCAAATGGCTTTCTTAAAATGATCTTTCTTTTGTTTTTTAAATTTCTCCAGGTCTATGAAGTTTGGGATCACTTCAATTTCGCGGGTGATTTTAAATGAATGATATGTTTCTTTCTTTAAATCTTCTGATACAGAAGTTACACCATCCGATTGGTTTATACTAAATGTTACTACGGGTTCATAACTCGCATCTTTACCAACCAACGTAATATCGGTGCCGTGCAGGGTGGTTACTACCGGAATGTAGATGCCATGCGTTTTTAAAATCTGTTTGGCCATGTAGGCTGCAGAGGCATGCGGAATAGCGTAATGTACATGCAACAAATCGAGCCCTTCATTCTTTACTACGCTTACCATCTTGCTGGCCAGGGCCAGTTCGTAAGGCGGATATTCAAATAATGGATAGGAGCGAAATTCAACTTCGTGGTAGAATAAATTTTCGTTCAGAAAGTCTAACCGGCTGGGTTGGCTGTAGGTAATAAAGTGTACCTGATGGCCTTCTTTGGCGAGCGCTTTGCCTAGTTCTGTTGCTACCACGCCACTACCACCAAAGGTAGGATAACACACAATGCCAATTTTCATCTGTTAATTTCTGTTTTTAAGTTGCCAGATGAAATCGCCAGATAGTTTATCGTTTAATGAGATAAGGCTAGTACAAGGTATTGACGATTTCATTCGGGTAGAATAATACGTGTTGGTTTGAAGATAAAACAAAATCTTAAAACCCTCCTGCTAAACCCTGCAAACGGTCATTTAGTTTCACCAATTCCACTATTAACATATTATTTAATACTGGCGGTAATTAAAAATAGCCTGATAAATTACCTCTTGAATACGCGGCCTGATGTTGGCATTCAGCAACTTATTGTTTGTCATATCGGGGTGTACCCGGTTTGATAAATAAACGTAAACCAGATTAAACTGCGGATCGACCCAGATGCAGGTTCCGGTAAAACCGGTGTGGCCGAACGTAAGCGGAGAGGCAAACAAAGTGGTGGGGCCGGCCCAATCACTTATAGTAGGCTTATCCCAACCTAATCCGCGCCTGCTGGTTTCATATTGTTTAGTAGTGAAGAATTCTACGGTTTCAGGTTTAAAAAATTGATACCCGCCATAATTCCCTTTTTGTAGTAGCATCTGGCCTAGCTTAGCAAGGTCGTTAGCGTTTCCAAACAAACCAGCATGGCCGGCAATATTTCCATGCATGGCTGCACCCTGATCGTGCACATATCCGGTTAACAACCCTTTTCTGAAAAGTTTATCGTCTTCGGTAGGTGCAATTTGCCCGGCTGTAAATTTTTGAAGAGGCAGATAGCCTAGCGTGGAGGCACCCAAAGGCTCATAAAAATTTTGTTCTAAAAAATCCTGAATGGGTTGATTTAGCATTTTTTCGGCCAGGTGCTGTAAAATGTAAAAACCCATATCGCTATATCGATACCCATATACGGTGCGGGCAGTTTTGTCTTGTACACGGGCTTTAATAATCCATTGCCATAAACTATCCTTCATGGCTTTGGAGGCAAACATTTTTTCCGTTACCGGAAAGGGATAATCTGAACTGCGTACCGAACTGTAATATTCAGGTAAAGGCTTGTCTTCTTTAATGGTGCCCGACCAGAAAGGCAGAAAGGGCCACAACCCAGCCTGATGTGTGAGTATATCTTTAAGGGTGTAATCTTTCTTGTTCGATTTTTTTAACTCGGGCAGGTACACCGAAGCTTTTTTATTAATGTCGATTAACCCTTTTTCGTGCATGAACATAACGGTTTGCAAGGTGGCTGCCACTTTGGTAATGGAAGCCAGATCGTACAGTGTGTTTTCGGTTACGGGTAATTGATTGTTATAATTTAACCAGCCGTTTGCACGATCGTAAATTACTTTTCCATCCTTTACCACCAGTACATAACTACCGGGTGTTGCGCAGCTATCGATGGCCTCGTTTGCAATGGTTTCAATTTTTTCAAGCGTTTTGCTGTCTACTCCGGCAGCTTCGGGAAGGGTGTAAGAAAGGCGATTGAGCGAAGAGGTTTGTAAACCAAAGCCGGCCTCAAAAGCACCCGATATGGGTACCGGCAACACGCCCTGGGCAGGCACACCACCAAAAATTATTTCAGCAGAAATTTTTTGAATTTCAGCAGTGTCTGAATAGCCTGTTAATAGCACTGGAAAATCTTTGAGATAAGCTAAATCGCCTGGCCTGCCAAAATGAGTAATAACAACTTGTTTATGTTGACTAAGCGTTTTGAGAAATGACAATAACGCTTCATGGTATACGAATACACCCACCACCACCACATCGGTATCAGCCAATTCATTTTTCAGCGTGGTAGTATCCTGTGCGTGGGTTAATTCAAAATGATTGAATGGAGCATACTTGCTCAGGTAGCGGGTAAATTCATTTTGTGCCGATTGCCCGATTGACAGCGAAGCAAATTTCCGATTCTCTAACTGAATTATGGGCAATACCTGGTTATGGTTATTAAGTAAGGTCACTAACCCTTCAGAAATCTGATGCCGCAGAAGTTTTGCTTCTGCATTGTTTAATCGCGCCAGCAGGTTATCGGTATTGATTGTTTTAGTAAGGCTAAGTCCGGCATCATACTTTAGGGCAAGCATTTTTTTTACAGCGGTATCAATTCTGGATTGCAGTTCTTTATCCTTCCGTACCGCCTTTAAAATTTTTTTTATAGCGGCAGGTATATCATCACTTCCCCAAATCACATCGTGCCCCAGATAAAGCGCAATTAATTCTACCTCACCCTCTGGTTGTTTGCCGGCTAATTTTTTCAGGTATGGAATTTCTGCGATGGAAACACCATTGTAATCAGATCGTGGTAATAAATCTTCTTCCAGTTTGCCGTGGTCATCCGTTTCAAAATCAATTATACCGGTGTAAGATGAAACCGCCCCGGTTGTTTGCTGCAGTAACTGATTGGCCCAGATAGTATCGGTTTCGGCAGAACCACTAAGCCAGGTAAAACTTTTGGCAGCAGTAAGCCCTTTCAAATAATTAAGGTAGGTTTCTTTTAGTCGTGTATTTTTATAACTGTGAATGGGCTCAACAACCAACGAGGGAACAGGCAATAAGTTGGCATGAATACCAAGCAGATGTTGCTGTCTGGCTGTTTCGGCACCCGCTTTAATGATCAACTCTTCCTGATGGTGTAAAGCACTTAATAAAAAGGGCGATTGTAGCGGCAATAAACTGTCGGTTAAATGTTGGGCTTGCCAACCAGAACCAATTATAAGCAATGGAATTTCAGACTCTTGTTGTAGTTTATTAATCCGGATAGCGTGACGGATTGGGCCGTCAGGCATTATAACTACACCTCCGGGTTTAGATTTTAGAAAATCATTCTCGTCCTGATCGGCCGGAAATTGAACCCAAAATAACTGACTGATTTTTTCAGAAGGATTAAGGGTTTGAAAAACACTATCTACCCAACGGTTTTTTTGGGTTTGAGCATGGGTTATTACAGGAATGAATAAGAATAGAATAAAGGAAACTTTTTTCAGCATTGGCCCGTTCGATTTTTGTACTTTTACCTTTCTTTTAGAATCAAAATCTGAACTATAACGAAAGGAAAGATTTTATCAGATGCAAGCTACGTTTAGATTAAAAGAAAAACTATGAAGTTTTTATCGTTATTCACAAAAGCCCCACAACATCAACGGTTTTCATACAGGCCGCGGTTTTACGATGAGCAGAAGGAAGAAATGCAAGAGCGTGAAAACCGGATAAGAAAAGAGATTGAACGCGAGCGTGGTATTGTAAACGAAACACAAGGCGAGCACCGATCACGTATTGCAGGATCGTTTCATGCAGCACGCAGACGAAACAAACCATTGATTGGTGGTAATGCGGTAATGATCCGGTTAGGGGTGCTTTTGTTTCTCAGTGTTTTTATCATTGCCTTTTTGCAATGGGGTAAGCCTGTACTTTATTCCTTGTTTTTGTTTATACCGGTTTATTTTTATCTCAAATTCAAAAGCAAGTAATTGTCTGGAAAGAATCCATGCCCGATATCATTCACCTTCTTCCCGATTCTATTGCCAACCAGATTGCTGCCGGTGAGGTAGTGCAGCGCCCGGCTTCGGCTGTTAAAGAGTTGATCGAAAATTCGTTAGATGCCGGAGCTACTCAAATTAAGTTGTTTGTAAAAGAAGCCGGTAAAACCCTGATTCAGATTATTGACAATGGAACCGGCATGAGCGAAACCGATGCACGCATGAGTTTAGAGCGCCATGCTACTTCTAAAATTCGTACAACCGATGATTTATTTCGCCTACGTACCATGGGCTTTCGGGGCGAAGCATTAGCATCCATAGCCGCGGTATCGCAATTCGAACTTAAAACCCGTCAGGCTCATACTGATTTAGGTACTCAAATTCTGGTGGAAGGGTCAGAAATAAAAAATCAATCGCCTGTTGCATGCGAAAAAGGGACCAACATCAGTGTAAAAAATTTATTTTTTAACATTCCGGCCCGCAGAAACTTTCTGAAATCGAACCCGGTGGAAATGCGGCACATCATTGAAGAATTTCAACGATTGGCCTTGGCACATTCGGCTGTAGCATTTCAACTGCGGCACGATGAAGAACTGATTTATGATTTACCACCTGCCAAACTGAGTCAACGTATCGTAGCCCTTTTCGGGAAATCATTTCAGGAACAACTTGCTCCTTGCCAGGAAGAAACAACGTTGGTAAAAATTACCGGATATATTGGCAGGCCGGAATCGGCCCGTAAAACGCGGGGCGAACAATTCATTTTTGTAAATCAACGATTCATTCGCAACAACTACCTTAATCATGCTGTAACCAGTGCGTTTGAGGGGCTGCTGCCCGATGGTAATTTTCCGTTCTATGTGTTGTTTATTGAAATCGATCCAAAACACATTGATGTAAACGTGCATCCTACCAAAACAGAAATTAAGTTTGATGATGAGCGTGCTGTGTATGGCGTGGTGTGGGCTGCCGTAAAGCAAGCATTAAGTACACACAACCTGGCTCCGGCTATCGATTTTAAAGCCGATATAAATCTGGTGGGCAAGTTAAACCAGAGCATTACCAAAGAGCAATTTATTGACGAACAGTTTTCCAACTCGCTTACGCGCAGCAACCTGCAGAACTGGGAAAAGCTTTTTGAAAATGAAGTGCCGGCATCTAAACTGTTTCAAAGAGCGGAACAGGAAGGCAACGTACTGCGCTTTGAAAGTGCTCTTAATAAAGCCGACAATGAGGAAAAGCCCAGCGAAGAACAAGGACTGTTTCAGTTTCAGCAAAAATATATTGTGCGGGCGTCAAAAAGTGGGTTAATGATTATTGATCAGCAAGCGGCTCATGAAAGGGTATTATTTGAAAAGTACCTGGCCCGTCAAAAAGGCGGTGCCGGAAACAGCCAGCAGAGTTTATTTCCACAAACCGTTACCTTAACGGCTGCTGATTACGCTCTGGCCATGGAAATTGAGCAGGAACTTATTGGCCTGGGTTTCAGGTTTGAAATATTTGGGAAGAATGCTGTATTGGTAACGGGCATTCCAACCGGTGTAACCGGAACTGAGAAAGAGCTATTTGAAGGATTGATTGAGCAGTTTAAAAAGAACCAGGCCGAGTTGCAATTGCCGGTACGCGATAATTTAGCACTGGCATTAGCCAGACGGGCAGCCATTAAATCTGGTCAAAAACTACTGCCCGAAGAGATAAAATCGGTAGTGGAGGGGCTGTTTGCCTGCGCTAAACCTAATTTTTCTCCCGATGGCCGCCCAACATTTTTTACCTTTGAAACGTCTAAGATAGAAAGTTACTTTACCCGATAATCTGTAAACATGTTTCGAGTTACTCCGCTGGTCAGAAATCTGATCATTATTAACATAGTGGTTTTTCTGGCTCAGAATCTTTTAAGTAATCTTCATATTACTGAACGCCTTTCGCTGTGGAGTGTTCAATCTCCCTATTTTAAACCGTACCAGTTTTTCACGTATATGTTTGCGCATGGGGGTATGGGGCACATCTTCTTTAATATGCTTGCCCTTGCTTCGTTTGCTCCCATTTTAGAAAGTTATTGGGGCGAAAAGAAGTTTTTGATTTTTTACCTCGCTACCGGTATTGGTGCAGGTATAATCTATGCGGCTGTTAATTATTTTATTGGCGCAGGTAGCGGAGGTATAATGCTGGGGGCATCGGGTGCAATCTATGGAATACTGATGGCCTTTGGTATGAGTTTTCCCAACATGGAGATTATGTTACTGTTTCCGCCTATCCCCATCAAGGCAAAATACATGGTGTTTATTATGGGTTTTATAACGTATGCATTAGATGGCAGCGGTACGGTGGCCCACCTTGCACACTTTGGTGGTGCATTTGTGGCATTTATTATTATTAGTTTCTGGCGAAAGCAAGGGGGTAACCGGGGTTGGTAACTGCGCGAAATAGAATTATCTTAAGTAGAAATTAGTTGAATTGTGTTTAACGAATTTAAAAACGCTTTTAGCCGGCAGAATAATGCCCATGCTCAGTTAATCATCATTAACGTGGTGGTTTTTTTGGTGTTGGCAGTGGTTAAGGTTTTTTCCGTTGTGGCCGAGTCGCCCGAAGTATTTAATAGTATCCACGCACAACTCTCCATACCGGCACCGTTTTTCAGTTTCATTCAAAAGCCATGGACGATTATTACCTATGCTTTTGTGCATGATCTTTCCAGCATCTGGCATATCCTGTTCAATATGCTTGCGCTTTATTGGTTTGGTAAATTGTTTGTAGAGTACCTGGGTAGCGATAAACTTGTTGCGGTTTATGTGTTGGGCGCACTAGCCGGTGCATTCTTTTATTTACTCGTGTATAATACTATTCCTTTTTATCAGGATCGCATTCCTGCCCCGGGCATGGTGGGCGCATCGGCAGCCGTTTATGCGGTGTTGGTTGCGGTAGCCACATTACTTCCCGATTATACTTTCTTTTTGTTGTTCTTTGGCCCGGTACGAATTAAATACATCGCGCTTATCTATATCGTTATTTCATTTCTGGGATCGGTAGGGTTAAACGCAGGGGGTAATATTGCCCACCTGGGTGGTGCCTTTATGGGATACATTTATGTTAAACAACTGCAAGCTGGGGTTAATTGGGGCGGATGGATAACCGCTACCCTTGACTGGTTTAGAGGGCTGTTTACACCTACTTCTAAAGTAAAAGTTACTTATCGTAAAACAGAACCACGCCAGGCTCAAGCTACGCCAACCTCAAAAGCAAGCAAGGCAAGTCAGGACGAGATTGATGCTATTCTGGATAAGATTTCAGATCGGGGTTATGAAAGTTTGAGTAAAGAAGAGAAGGAGAAACTCTTCAATGCCAGTAAGAAGTAGACGCTACTTTTTCAACGCAAAAAACTGAATCATCATAGTGATGATTTCTTCTGAGGAGGTCAGGTAAAAGACATCTGGATTTTCTTCGTTGAAGCGTTCCAGTTTTTTGTTGTATTGCTCTTCGGTAATATTATACAATTCAATCAGTTTCTTTTTTGTTTCCGGGTCGCTAATTGTTTTGCGGTAGATTTCTGTGCGACTCAATTCGTCTCGCCTGTTTTTGGTTTTATCTTTTCCACCCAGCCCAATGGTTATGCCCGGGCCAAAGGTGGCAACCTCGTTGGGCCTGGTCTCCAGGGTTTGTTTCTTTACCTGAATCTGTGTGTTGGCTGGTAAGTCTTTTTTCCAATCCTCAATACCACTAATGGTATAATCACCATACACCGTTATATCTTTTAATAGACGGGTGTCTTCGGCCAGCATAATTCTTATCAGGTTCTCAGGCCTAATCACTTTAAACAAAAATGGTTTGTAGCCCAATCTTGTAAATACAAGGGTATCGCCTTTGGTACACGAAATACTGAAAACTCCCTTTTCGGTGGTGGATATTCCGATTGATTTACTCTTAACCTGCACTGCCACAAACGATAAGGGTTGAAAGGTTGTTGAGTCGAGAACCACACCCGATACTGAAAGATTAGATTGGGCAACTGCCGAAGTAACGAATAAAGAAGTAACGAGTACAAATAAAAACCGCATTAGCGTAAATTGGACAACATTAAGATGTAAATGAGAGTACAATAGTTTTACGATTTATTCGCCAACTGCCCGCAGGCAGCGTCAATATCTTTGCCTCTGCTTTTGCGAATGCGCGTGGTAATACCATTCTTTTCGAGTAAATCCATGTACATATCCAGCACAGCCTCGTCAGCCTGTTGAAACTCCCCATCATCAATTGGGTTGTATTCAATCAGGTTTACTTTAGAAGGCACAAGCCTGGCAAATTTTAGCAAGGCCTGTGCGTGTTCGGGCGAGTCGTTTACACCCTTCCACACTACATACTCGTATGTAACTTTGCTTTTTGTTTTCTGATACCAGTATTGTAAAGCTTCGGCCAGTTCTTCTAATGGGTTAGTATCATTTATGGGCATGATGGACGAACGTGTTTCATTTAGTGCTGCGTGTAGCGAAACAGCCAGGTTAAACTTCGGGTTATCGTCTGCCATTTTCTTAATCATCTTGGCCACGCCAACCGTGGATACGGTAATGCGCCTGCTGGCCATGTTAAGCCCTTTTGGAGATGTAATTTTTTCAATAGCTGCCATTACATTGGCATAGTTTAACATGGGTTCGCCCATGCCCATAAATACAATGTTGGTAAGGGGCCGCCCAAAGAACAATTCAGATTGCTCGCGTATTGCGGCCACCTGATCATAAATTTCATCTACACTCAAATTGCGTTGGCGCTTTAACCGGGCAGTAGCACAAAATTTACAGGCCAGGCTACACCCCACTTGCGAGGATACGCAAGCGGTTATTCGTTTGTCGGTAGGAATTAATACAGATTCTACCACCAGGCCATCGTGTAGTGTAACAGCATTTTTTATTGTTCCATCGGCACTGCGCTGCATGTTGTCAACCTTAATATGGTTGATCACGAAATTAGCGTTCAACATTTCCCGGGTTTCGAGCGAAATGTTGGTCATCTGATCAAAACTTTTAGCCGATTTTTTCCATAACCACTCGTAAACCTGCTGGGCGCGAAAAGCTTTATCGCCTTTCTCAACAAAAAAGGTCTTCAGCTCTTCCAGCTTTAGTTTACGGATGTCGCGTTTGGTAACTTCGGTAATCATCTTCAGGTAATAGACTGCAAAGGTACATAACCCAAATAATTTCTTTTTGAGTTTGAAATTTATCCACGTATTTTTCGAAACAGTAAATACTTTATGGAGAAAACTAACGCAATAATCATTACAGCAGGTTATCTGGATAGCAACAACGGAAAAACAGCCCACGGATTAATCCGGGGAACGGAGCGCTATAACATAGTTGGCGTAATAGATCATAAACATGCTGGCAAAGATGCCGGTGAAGTGTTGGATGGAAAGCATCGTAATATTCCGGTTTTTGCCACAATAGAGGAGTTTGCCAAAACTTCCAAGCAGGCTGCCCGGTATTGTATTATTGGTGTAGCTACAAAAGGAGGGATTATTCCGGACTCGCTTCGTGCCATTTTAAAAGATGGGTTAATTCATGGTTACGGATTGGTAAACGGCCTGCACGAATATGTTTCGGATATTCCGGAACTGGCCGATTTTGCCAGGGTTCGGGGTCTTGAGATAATAGATGTGCGTAAGCCTAAAAAGATTAAAGATCTTCATTTTTGGAGCGGTAAAATAAAAAGTGTGCATTGCCCTAAAGTGGCCGTGTTAGGTACCGATTGTGCATTGGGTAAAAGAACAACAACCCGGTTTTTGGTACAGGCTATGCAAAAAGCCGGCTATCGTGCCGAAATGATTTATACCGGGCAAACCGGCTGGATGCAAGGAGCCAAATATGGTTTTGTATTCGATAGTACACTAAACGATTTCATTTCGGGCGAAATGGAACATGCCGTAGTCCAATGCTGGGAAGAAGCCAAACCCGATATTATTTTTATCGAAGGCCAATCTTCTCTCCGCAACCCAAGTGGTCCGGCTGGAGCCGAATGGATTGTTTCGGCCGATGCGAATGTGGTTATTCTGCAGCATAACCCAGCCCGCAAAAGGTTTAAAGGACTTGAAGATTATCCGGCCGATATTGCTCCCATAAAAGATGAGATTGATCTGATTCGCATTTACGGTGCAAACACAGTTGCCATTACAGTTAATACAGATAAAATGACAGCCGCAGATGCGCGTGCATATGCAGCCGAACAAGAAAAAGCATTGGGTATTCCGGTAATTTTACCGCTGGAAGATGGTGTAGATAAACTGATACCCATATTCAAAGATTTGATTGATAAGTCCATTGCTCAGGTTTAAGTTTTTTAGTTTATGAAGATAAAAGATATAAAAGTTTGGTCGGCCAACCTGGTAAACACAAAGCCCTATACAATTGCGTTTAAAACAGTAGATGAAGTTTTAAATGCTTTCGTAGAAATTACCCTTGATAATGGAGTAACCGGAATTGGTGCCGGAAACCCCAGCGAGTATGTAACCGGTGAAAGTTTTGAACAGTGCACACAAGCCCTTCAGGAAAAGAACATTCAGTTTTTGATTGGGCGCGATATTCGGGAAATCAACCAGCTCACATTTGAAGTTTGGCAAAAATTACCAAAAAATCCGGCCGCACGGGCCGCATTAGATATTGCCCTGTATGATGCCTTCACTAAACACCTTGGTATTCCTCTGGTAAAGTTCTTAGGTCAGAAAATTCATTCTTTACCTACTTCCAATACAATTGGTATTAAGAATGTAGAAGAAACTTTAAAAGAGGCTAAAGAGTATGGCGAACGTGGCTTTACTGTGTTGAAAGTAAAGCTGGGAAAAGACCTCGAAGAAGATATTGAACGGATGGTGAAGCTACGGGAAGTCTTTGGCAAAAAATTCGTGATTCGGATTGACGCCAACCAGGGTTATAACATAGCACAAACCATTGAATTCTACACACGAACTAAACAACTGGATATAGAACTGATCGAGCAACCACTAAAGGCTAAAGCAGTAGAAGAAATGCGCCAGCTGCCAGAAGAAATAAGGAAAGTTATTGCAGCCGATGAATCGCTGCTTACACCGGTAAATGCTTTGCAGATTGTAAGACCACCCCACGCGGCCGGAATATTTAATATTAAGTTAATGAAGTGCGGAGGCGTTAGTCAGGCATTAAAAATTGCTGACATAGCACAACACTCCGGTATCGAATTGTTTTGGGGATGTAATGATGAGAGCATTGTAAGTATTACCGCGGCACTTCATACTGCGTTTGCCAGTTCTAACACAAAGTATATTGATCTGGATGGAAGTCTGGATCTGGCAAAAGATGAGGTAACAGGCGGGTTTATTTTAAAAGACGGAGTAATGTACTGTTCAGATAAACCAGGGTTAGGGGTAGAACGAGTATAAATGAATGCGCTAAGGATTACCGGGCTCATCTTCTTGCTGGGAGTAACCGGCCAGGCGCAGCATAATCAACACGTTACTTCCGAGGGAAATCCAACCGCAATTGTCATTTTTATGGCAGTAGATTGCCCGGTTACGCAGAAATATATGCACACCGTTAAATCCATAGCGCACCTATATCAAAACAAGATTTCTGTTACCGGTTATTTTCCTGCCGGATTAACCCGTAAAACAGAAAGGCAATTCAGAAAAGAATATAAACTGCCAGGCCTAATTAAATTAGTAGACGATAAAGAGCATACCGTAACCAATCGCTTTGGTGCCACCATCACTCCGGAAGTATTCTTATTGGATAAGGAGGGAAGAATACTATACTCCGGTGCTATTGATAACTGGTTTTTTGAGTTAGGAAGATATCGCCCCGAGATTACAGAAAACTATTTGCGCGATGCAATTAATTCTTGCTTAGAGGGGAAGCTGCCCGCAATTACCAAGACAACCGCAATAGGATGTTTTATTCAGCAAATAAAAACGCCAAATCAAATGCATCAGCATTAGCCGGTATGCTGAAGTTTTCTTTACATACTGCATTACTGTTTGTTTCCGGATTGTGTGTTGCACAACCTAAACCAACCTATTACGGTGAGATACAACCCGTATTGGAAAAAAACTGTACCTCCTGTCATAAACCAGGTGGAATAGGTCCATTTAGTCTGTTTACCTATGCTGATGTAATTTCGAAAGGAACATTTATTGGCCATGTAACCCAAACCCGATACATGCCCCCCTGGAAGGCAGATCCGGATTTCCGAACCTTCCGGAATCAAACCGTTTTATCGCAAACCGAGATTGACCTTATTCAACTGTGGCTGGCAGAGGGAATGCCAAAAGGGAAGAGAAAGAAGAATACCAAAACTATTGAGGTGTCAGAGAGTTCATTGAATCCAGATCTTACCTTACCTATGGTAAGCAGCTATCAATTAACCGATCAGGCTAAAGAAGATTATAGATTTTTTGTTATTCCAACCAACCTGCCGGCCAACACTTACTTATCGGCTGTAGAATTTATACCGGGCAACCGTAAACAAGTACACCACAGTCGCGTAATGGTAGATTCTACTCAGCGGATACGAGGCATTGATGGGATGAGTGAGCTTGATCCCGGGATAAAAGAATTCCAAACCATTCCGTTAGCCGATGAGTTTCTGTATGGTTGGGCACCAGGCAACACAAAAATTTTCTTTCCTCCCGGAACCGGGAAACCCATTTCGAAAGGGGCAGATCTGATTCTGAATATTCACTATTCTCCAACATCCAGTGCACAGAAAGACCAGTCTGTAGTGAATTTATATTTTGCTAAAGGTACTGTGAGTCGTGAGGTGAAGACGCTGACATTAAAAGAAAGTGATATTCGCAATCAACCCTTTTTTATTGAGGCCGAACGAAAGCCAACTTTTTACATGGATTACCTGGTTAATAGCGACATTTCTCTGATTTCTATTATGCCGCATATGCATTTTATTGGTAAGTCGTTTATCGCGTATGCCATCACACCTAAAAACGAAAATATTCCACTAATTAAGATTGATGATTGGAACTTTAACTGGCAAACAACCTATCAGTTTAAGAATCTGGTTAAACTTCCAGCAGGGTCCCGAATACGCGTGGAGGCCAAGTTCGACAACACCTCAGAAAACCCGATGAATCCAAATAGCCCCCCTAAGGATATAGGGTATGGCTGGAATTCAACAGACGAAATGTGCGATCTGGTAATCTATTATCTCGAATATGAGGAAGGAGATGAGAATATCGATTATTGATCTCAGGCTATTCGTGTCCGGTTGATTGAATTTTTTAATCCATCTTGCAAATTCCATTTTAAATAAATGTTTTCCGAGATTCCTTAAAAGAGGGTATTGACCAGAGGCTGTCTCAAAAGTCGTTCTGTCATCGCGGATTTGTTCCGCGATCTCGATTTCGTGGTACTAAACGAGATTCCGGCACAAGGCCGGAATGACATTCCAATCTTAATTTGACTTTTGAGACAGCCTCGATACTTTAAAATTAATTTTAACCGGACACTAATAACCTCAGGCTTTTAACCGGATCAGTAAATCTTTCAACGATTCAAATTTTACTTCAGCACCCGACAAGGAGAGGATGTATTCGGGGTATCCCTCTTTAAAGGTTACCGTAACCTGAGTTTTACTGGGGCCAACTTCATAACCATTCCGTTCCAAGGCATTTTTTGTCCAGAGAAATTCAGGCCCAGAACCTTCCAATTGAATTAATGTTTTGCGGTAGGGTGTATGCTTAACTTTACCGGTCTTAAGATCAAAACCTTTTAATTGAAACTCATTATCAAAGGTGCCATCCAGTACCAGGTCTTCTGGTATTCCTTCTACTATTTTTTTATGCTGAGTAGCCAGCCAGATTTTATCCGCAGTTTGCAAGGCCAGATCCAACTCGTGTGTGGCTACTAATATAGTCTTACCAGTTTCACGCGCCAGCGATCGAAGCAAGTTCATAATCTCCACCCTATTATTAAGATCAAGGTGCGCGGTGGGTTCATCTAAAAGAAGAATGTTGGTGTCTTGTGCAAGCGCCTTGGCAATCATGGCCATTTGCAACTGGCCATCGCTTAGCTGCGAAAGGTGTTTGTTGGCTATTGATTCGAGGTGAACTTTTTTAATAGCGGTTTCAATTAGGTGATGATCCTGATCGGTAAGGGTTAACCACCAGTTCAGATAAGGATACCGGCCATAGGTAACAAGATCCCGCACAGTCATCAGGTTGCCAGAGACTTTATCGGTAAGTACAATAGCAGCAGGGAAATTGCGTGTAATACTGCCACTAATAGGGGGATGAATTCCGGCCAGTGTTTTAATAAGGGTTGTCTTGCCAATTCCGTTAGAGCCCATAAAGCAAACCAACTCGCCCTTAGTTAGAGTAAGAGATAAGGGCTCAAACAACACACGAACCTGATCATCTTTTTTATAACCAATTTTCAGGTTAAGGGTTTGTAATGCTATGTGATCTAACTCAGACACTGATTCGTTTTGCTTTAATTACCATCCAAATTACTACCGGGGCCCCTATCATTGAGGTAATGGCATTAAGCGGAAGTACCTGAGTGCTGCCGGGAAGCTGTGCAATTACATCGCATATTAATAATAGAATAGCCCCTCCCAGCATTACGGCCGGGAGTAAAATTTTGTGATTACTTACAGGAATGATAAGCCGAACCAGGTGTGGTACAGCCAAACCAACAAAGGCAATTGGGCCACAGAAAGCAGTTACTACACCTACCATCATTCCGGTAGCTATTACAATCCAGGTTCGGGCCCGCTTAATATTAATAGCGAGATTTTGGGCGTAGCTATCACCAAGCAACATTCCATTAAGCGCCTTAATCATACTCATACTGATACCTAACCCCATACTTATTGTTATGGTTAGCACTACCAGTTCAGACCAGTTTGTACTACCTACGCTGCCCAGCATCCAGATCATAAAGGTTTGGAGATCGTCTGCCTGGCTGGTGAATTGAAGTACACTTACAACCGAAGAGGTTGCCGCGCTAATCATAAGGCCCACAATTAATAGGGCGGTGTTATCCCGTACATACTTTGCAATGGAGATAATAATTACAAAAACCATGGCCCCGCCAAGGCTTGCTGCGAGGGCTACACTCCAGGGGCTTTGAACAAAAGTGATAAACGACCCATACCGTCCGGCCAACAGCAATATGGCCACAAGCAGGCTGGAGCCCGAGGTTAATCCCAAAACATCTGGCCCGGCCATTGGGTTGCGAAAGAGAGTTTGCATCATCAACCCTCCGCAGGCAAGTGCACTGCCCGCCAACACACACGTAATTGCTTTTGGCAAACGGAATTGCCACAGAATTTCGCTGCTGGTTCCTGTTTCTGAAAACAACGCTTTAAGAACCTCCGGTAAGGAAATAGAAACACTTCCCATAGAAATATTTAACAAGAAAAGAATGCCCAAAGCAATGGTTAAAATGAAGATGGCAAGCCGGGCAGAATTTTGCTTCATGCAATTAAGTTTGGCAATCGGCCGAAAAGTAAAACCTTTTTAAGGTTGCTGAAACAAGGCTTTTACAACTAACCCTATATTTAGTTCAAATAAACAGGTGAAAGCCACAACTATATTGAAAATGAATTACTTACGATAAGTTTTCGATAGCCATAATTTGTGATTTATTCATTTCCTTTATTTTTTTGAAACCCGCTCTTGGTACCTACACTTTAGTTCCTATCTTTGCAGTCCTTTTTGCGGCACAAAACCCTCAAAACGGATTAAAAACAAGTAAAATAGGTTTCAACCATGCCTGGAATAATCGGACGAAAAGTAGGAATGACCAGCGTATTTGGCGCAGATGGCCAGAATATCGCGGTAACGGTCATTGAAGCAGGCCCTTGTGTTGTCACTCAGGTTAAGAACGCTGAGACTGACGGATACCGGGCTGTGCAGCTTTCTTTCGCAGAGCGAAAGGAAAAGAATACTCCCAAGCCGCTGGTTGGTCATTTCAAAAAAGCCAACACCAGCCCTAAGAAATCTACAGTAGAATTCAGAGACTTCCGTAAGGAGTTTGATGGCATTGTAGAATTAGGTAAGGAGATTAAAGTACAAGATGTATTTGCGGAAGGAGACTTCCTGGATGCAGTAGGCACCTCGAAAGGTAAAGGCTTTCAGGGTGTAGTAAAGCGCCACGGTTTTAGTGGTGTGGGGGGTCAGACTCACGGTCAGCACAATCGGTTAAGGGCTCCTGGTTCTATGGGTAACGCATCTTTTGCGTCTCGTGTAATCAAGGGTAAGCGTTTGCCGGGCCGTATGGGTTCAGATCGTGTAAAGGTTACCAACCTAAAAGTGGTAAAAATTCTGGCCGACAAGAATCTGATTCTGGTTAGTGGCTCAGTACCGGGTGCAAAGAATTCAACCATAATCCTGCAGAAGTAATGGAAATAGCAGTTGTAAAACAGAGCGGGGAAAGCACAGGCCGCAAGGTGAGTCTTACCTCAGAAGTATTTGGCATTGAGCCGAATGATCATGCTATATGGTTGGATGTGAAAAGCTTTTTGGCTAACCAACGCCAGGGTACACACAAATCAAAGCAGCGTAACGAGATATCTGGCTCTTCTAAAAAATTGAAGAAACAGAAAGGCACAGGAGGCGCACGTGCGGGTAATATTAAGAACCCTCAATTTAAAGGAGGTGGTCGTATTTTTGGACCAACCCCCCGCGATTACTCTTTTAAACTGAATAAGAAAGTTAAGGACCTGGCTCGTAAGTCGGCTCTTACCTATAAGGCAAAAGATAACCAGATTGCTATTGTGGAAGACTTCAATTTTGAAGCTCCTAAAACAAAGCAATATATAAGCTTGCTTAAGTCTTTGTCTGTTCAGGATAAAAAAACACTCGTAGTGTTACCCGAAGTAAAAAAGAACGTAGTTCTTTCTGGCCGTAACATTCAGAACTCTAAAATCATCACGGCCGATCAGATCAATACATACGATGTGATCAATGCCGAGCAGATTATTTTGGTTGAGAGTTCACTTTCTAAAATTGACAACCTTTTAAATAAGCAGTAATCCCATGAGTATCTTAAAACGACCCCTGGTTACTGAGAAGGTTTCTTCCCTGAATGAAAAGGGCAAGTATGGTTTCATTGTAGATGCCACTGCCAACAAGGTAGAAATCAAGCAAGCAGTAGAGAAAATGTACGGTGTAAACGTAGAACGCGTAAACACGACTAATGTGCTGGGCAAATTCAAGAGCCGCTTTACCAAAGCAGGTGTATTGTCTGGCCGCAAGCCAAGCTACAAGAAGGCCATAGTAACATTGGCTTCTGGTGAAGTAATTGATTTTTATAGCAACGTATAACTTCTGAAAAATGGCGTTGAAAAAACTTAGACCGATAACCGCAGGCACCCGTCACAGGCTGTCTCCTGGTTTCGAGGATATCACAGAAAGTAAACCTGAAAAATCTTTGGTAACAACCATTAAGAAATCAGGTGGCCGCAATAACAAAGGTCGTATGACCATGCGCTACATTGGCGGTGGACATAAGCAAAAAATTCGTTTAATCGATTTCAAACGTAATCGCTTCGGAATTCCGGCTGTAGTTAAGTCGATCGAATACGATCCTACCCGCACAGCTCGTATTGCAAAACTTTTCTATGCAGATGGATTTAAGTCTTATATTCTTGCTCCGCAAGGAATTAAGGTAGGACAGACAATATTATCGGGTGAAGATATCGCTCCAGAAGTAGGGAATGCATTACCTCTTTCAAAAATTCCGATTGGTACAATCGTACACAATGTGGAAATCAAACCCGGAACCGGTGCATCTATTGCCCGTAGTGCAGGTGCATTTGTTCAGTTGGTTGCTCGTGAAGCAGTTTATGCCACATTGAAAATGCCTTCAGGCGAAATGCGCAACGTATTGGTTAACTGCCTGGCAACTGTTGGTGCTGTTTCAAATGCAGAGCACATGAACGAAAGCGTGGGTAAGGCTGGTCGCAGTCGTTGGAGAGGTATTCGTCCGCGCACCCGTGCGGTAGCGATGAACCCGGTAGATCACCCGATGGGTGGTGGTGAAGGGCGTGCCTCAGGTGGTCATCCAAGATCGCGTAAGGGGTTACTTGCTAAAGGCAAGAAAACACGTCACCCCAAGAAGTATTCTGATGGTTTAATCATTGCAAGAAGGAAGAAATAATTATGGGAAGGTCAATTAAAAAAGGTCCGTATTTAGATGCCCGCCTCGGTAAGAAGGTGGAGGCTATGGAACAATCAGGCAAGAAGTCAGTTATCAAAACCTGGTCGCGCAGATCTACCATTACTCCGGATTGCATCGGGCATACATTTGCCGTGCATAATGGTAACAAGTTTATTCCTGTGTATGTAACAGAGAACATGGTGGGTCATAAGCTGGGTGAGTTTGCACCAACCCGCACGTTCAAAGGTCATAGCGGTAATAACAAAGCATAGGCTAAGTAATCCTTAAGATTCCAAGACAATGGAAACAGTAAAGAAAACGAAGAAATCGGTAGTTAAAAGGGCAAAGATCAAGGCAGTTAAAGAAGCTGCCAAGCAAGGCCCGGCTACTGCATATTTAAAAGATGTTCCTTCATCTCCTCGTAAAATGCGTCTGGTGGCAGATATGATACGCGGTGAGAGAGTGAGCAAGGCTTTGAATATGCTGAAATATGAAGCTAAGCATCCGGCAGCTAAAATGGAGAAATTGTTACTCTCTGCCATTAGCAGCTGGGAAGCTAAAAACAGCGAGGTGAAGCTTGAAGAAGCAGATCTTTTTGTGAAAGAAGTATTTGTAGATGGGGGCCGCATTCTAAAGCGTTTGAGACCCGCTCCGCAAGGCCGCGCACATCGCGTTCGCAAAAGATCAAACCATGTAACACTAACAGTTGACCGCATGCCTGCAAAGGTTGAGGCGGCTAAATCAGAATCTAAAGAAACGAAAGAGTAATGGGACAAAAAATTAACCCTGTAGGTTTCAGATTAGGCATCGTACGTGGCTGGGATTCCAGCTGGTTCGGAGGAAAAACATTTTCTGATAAACTGGTAGAAGACCAGAAAATAAGAAAATATGTAGATGCCCGTATTCAAAAAGGAGGTATTTCTAAAGTAGTAATTGAGCGTACCCTTAAGAGAATTACACTAACAATACACACGGCACGTCCGGGTGTGGTTATTGGCAAAGGCGGTACCGAGGTAGATAAAATTAAGGAAGAACTTAAGAAGCTTACTAACAAAGATGTGCAGATCAACATCTACGAAATCAAACGCCCTGAATTGGATGCGCGGTTGGTAGGTGAGTCTATCGCACAACAATTAGAGGCACGTATCTCTTACCGCAGAGCAATGAAACAAGCTATTGCTTCAACTATGCGTGTGGGTGCTGAAGGTATAAAGGTAAAACTGTCGGGTCGTTTGGCTGGTGCCGATATGGCTCGTACCGAACAATACAAAGAAGGTCGTATTCCATTGCACACCCTTCGTGCCGATATTGATTATGCTATTTCAGAAGCACAAACTGTATATGGCAAGATTGGTATTAAGGTATGGATATTTAAAGGAGAAGTTTACGGCAAGCGCGACTTATCGCCTAATGTAGGTATAGTGAGCAACGCAGCGGGCGAAAACAAACCCAACCAGGCAGGTGGTGGCGAAAGAAGAAGAGGTGGTGAGCGTGGAGGCAGAAACGAACGCGGAGGCGAACGTTCAGAAAGAAGACCAAAGAAATAATTTCAGAACCAGTAAATAGTAGGAAATCATGTTACAGCCTAAACGGACGAAATTCAGAAAAATGCAGAAGGGCAAAGTAAAAGGATCGGCCACCCGTGGTCATTCTATTGCTTTCGGATCGTTTGCATTGAAGGCACTTGAGCCAGGTTGGATTACAGCCCGTCAATTAGAAGCAGCTCGTGTAGCCGTTACCCGTGCTATGAAGCGCGAGGGTCAGGTTTGGATTCGCATATTCCCCGATAAACCCATTACCCGTAAGCCTGCTGAAGTGCGTATGGGTAAAGGTAAGGGAGCACCAGAATATTGGGTAGCAGTTATTAAACCAGGAACCATTTTATTTGAAGCGGGTGGTGTTACCATGGCAACAGCAAAAGAAGCATTGGCATTAGCCGATGGTAAGTTGCCTATTAAAACCCGCTTTACGGTTAGAAGAGATTACGTAGAACAAGCAGCAAAATGAAAAACGGAGACATCAAAGGATTAACTCTGGCTGAGTTAAACGAGAAAATCGGCAGCGAAAATGAAGCCCTTCGCAAACTTAAGTTTGCGCACCAGGTTTCGGCTATCGAAAACCCGATGCGGATTAAAGAAACCCGCAGGTTAATTGCCCGCTTGAAAACTGAATTGAAAGCAAAAGAAACTCAAAAATAAGTTGTCATGGAGACGGCAAGGAATTTAAGAAAAGAAAGAGTCGGTAAGGTGGTGAGCAATAAGATGCAAAAGTCCATTACGATTGCAATCGACCGTAAAGTAAAACATCCGATCTACGGCAAGTTCATGAACAAAACAACCAAGTTCATGGCCCATGACGAGAAAAACGAAGCAGGCATTGGCGACACGGTACGCATAATGGAAACCCGCCCGTTAAGCAAAAGCAAAAGATGGAGATTGGTTGAAATCATTGAAAAAGCTAAGTAATCATGATATCTACAGAAAGCAGGTTAGTAGTAGCCGATAACAGTGGAGCCAAAGAAGTTCTTTGTGTACACGTACTGGGCGGTACAAGAAGAGAATCAGCTAGTGTAGGCGACAAAATCGTGGTAACGGTTAAGTCTGCCATACCAACCAGCCAGATTAAAAAAGGCACGGTATCAAAAGCTGTTATTGTACGCACCAAAAAAGAGGTTCGTAGAAAAGATGGCTCGTACATTCGCTTTGAAGATAATGCAGCCGTGTTATTGAATGCACAGGATGAGCCACGGGGTACCCGTATTTTTGGCCCTGTTGCTCGCGAGTTGCGCGAAAAGCAGTTCATGAAAATAGTGTCTTTGGCACCTGAAGTATTATAAGTTATGGAAAGAAAGTACAACAAACGCCCCAAATTGCACATCCGTAAAGGAGATACGGTGCTGGTGCTGGCGGGAGACGACAAGGATAAAGAAGGCAAAGTACTGGAAGTATTTGCCGATAAGAACCGCGCAATTGTAGAGGGAATTAATATGGTGACTAAGCACCAGAAACCTTCTGCCGGCAAGCCTGAAGGCGGAATTAAAAAGATGGAAGGCACCATTCACATCAGCAACCTGATGTTGGTTGAACCATCTAACGGAAAGCCTACCCGCACAGGAAGGAAGCTTAACGAAAAAGGCAAACTGCAAAGATTTTCAAAGAAAACCGGAGAATTTATCAAATAATGGCAACTCCAAGATTAAAAGAAAAGTACCTGAAGGAAGTAGTTCCTGGCCTGAAACAGAAGTTTCAGTATACATCAGTAATGCAGGTACCCAAAGTGGAAAAAATTTGCATCAACAAAGGTATTGGCGCAGCTGTGGCCGATAAGAAATTGATTGATGTAGGTTTGGAAGAATTAACTACCATCACCGGCCAAAAGGCTGTGTCCACCCGTTCCAAAAAAGATATTTCAAACTTCAAGTTGCGTAACAATCAGGCTATTGGTGCCAGGGTAACGCTTCGTGGCGATCGCATGTACGAATTTCTGGATCGCCTGATGAATGTAGCACTACCCCGTGTGCGCGATTTTAAAGGAGTAAGCGATAAGGGATTTGATGGTCGTGGTAACTACACCCTGGGTGTAAAAGAACAGATCATCTTCCCCGAGATATCAATCGATAAAGTGAGTAAAATTAATGGTATGGATATAACCTTCGTAACATCTGCTGCTTCTGATGAAGAGAGCTACGAGTTGCTGAAGGCACTTGGGATGCCATTTGTAAATAAAAATTAATTGACTCCATGGCAAAACTATCAATTGTTGCAAGAGACAAGAAGAAGGAAAAACTGGTAGCTCGTTACGCAGCCAAACGCAAAGCTTTAAAAGAAGCTGGCGATTGGGCTGGGCTGGATAAACTTCCAAGAAGTTCATCGGCTGTGCGTATCCGCAATCGCTGCAAACTTACCGGCCGCCCCCGCGGCTATATGAGTAAGTTCGGCCTTTGCCGTAACCAGTTTCGCCAAATGGCCAATGACGGTAAAATTCCGGGATTGACCAAGGCAAGCTGGTAAGCACCTTCTACTACATATTTGGTTGCTGAGTATCCAGGTCGGGGCACCCTCTAAAAGAGGCTAAACCGAAACCAGGTAACAGTTTGGATAACAGAAATTGTTATATATCTTTGCAGCCCGTTCAAAAAACGGGTTTGCTTTTTTAAATAAGTAAAATGAAAACAACGGATCCAATAGCAGATTATTTAACCCGGTTGCGGAATGCCATTAAGGCCCGCCACCGTGTGGTAGAAGTTCCTGCTTCCAACATCAAAAAGGAAGTAACCAAAGTGCTCTTCGATAAGGGCTACATCCTGAATTATAAGTTCGAGGATACTTCCAATAGACAAGGCAATATTAAGATTGCATTGAAGTATAACCCTGAAACCAAGGAGTCGGCTATTACAAGCCTTCAAAGAGTAAGTACTCCTGGTTTGCGTCAGTACAAACCTGCCGATAGTTTACCTAAAGTGTTGAACGGATTGGGTATTGCCATTCTGTCTACATCAAAAGGTGTAATTACCGATAAGGAGGCTAAGGCGCTTAATGTAGGTGGTGAAGTTTTGTGTTACATCTATTAAACGAAGCAGGTCATGTCACGTATAGGTAAATTACCCATAGCACTACCAAAAGGAGTTACATGCTCGTTTGCAGAGTCTGACCATGTAGTTAGCATCAAAGGCCCTAAAGGTGAGTTGAAGCAGAAGCTTGATCCTGATTTTAAAGTGGTATTAGAGGAGGGAATTGTTGTAGTACAGCGCCCTACTGAACAAAAGCGCCATAAGGCCATGCACGGGTTGTACCGCGCATTAATTGCCAACATGGTAACAGGCGTAAGCGAAGGTTACAAAGCACAATTAGAATTAGTAGGTGTTGGTTATAAAGCATCGGCACAAGGCAATGTGTTGGATCTTAGCTTAGGCTATTCTCACAGTGTAATTGTGGGTATTCCGTCAGAACTTAAAGTTCAAGCCATTCAGGAAAAGGGTCAGAATCCAACCATTATTCTGGAAGGAATAGACAAGCAATTGATAGGTCAGGTGGCCGCTAAAATCAAGTCGTTACGCAGCGTAGAACCTTACAAAGGCAAGGGTATCCGCTTCACTGGTGAGTATGTTCGTAGAAAAGCTGGTAAAGCAGCTGCTAAATAATAGTTGAGTTATGGCAAACATTAAAGACAGAAGAGTCCGCATTAAGAAGGGCATTCGCAAAAAGCTGGAAGGCACAGCTGCCAGACCGCGCTTATCTGTGTTCCGCAGTAATAAGGTTATCTATGCGCAAATCATAGACGACTCTAAAGGGCACACAGTAACTTCATCATCTTCTACCGAACTGGATAAGAAGGGTGGCGTTAACCTTACCATCTCAAAAACAGTAGGTAAGAAAGTAGCCGAAAAAGCAGTAGCTGCCGGTATCACAGAAATTGTGTTTGATCGCAACGGCTATCTCTATCATGGTAACATCAAAGCTTTGGCCGAAGGAGCCAGAGAAGGAGGTTTAAAATTTTAAAAGAGCATGACACAAAGTAACGTCAGCACGGTAAAAGCTAGCGAGATAGACCTGAAAGAAAAGGTTGTTGCTATTCAGCGTGTAGCCAAAGTAGTAAAGGGTGGTAGAAGGTTTAGCTTTGCCGCCATTGTGGTTGTAGGCGATGGTAATGGGGTTGTTGGATACGGATTAGGTAAGGCTAATGAAGTAACCGATGCAATCACAAAAGGAATTGATGATGCTAAGAAGCACCTGGTAAAGGTTCCTATTATAAAGGGTACAGTACCCCACGAGTCACTCGGAAAATTTGGTGGTGGATTTGTGCTGCTTAAACCAGCTTCGCCTGGTACCGGTGTAATTGCTGGTGGTGCCATGCGTGCTGTATTAGAGAGTGCCGGTGTACACAATGTATTGGCTAAGTCTAAGGGATCTTCAAACCCGCACAACGTGGTAAAAGCTACATTCAAAGCGTTAACTACTATGCGCGATCCACAAACTATTGCCCGTAACCGGGGAGTATCATTATCGAAAGTTTTTAACGGATAAGCGTTATGGCAAAAGTTAGAATTACTCAAACCCGCAGCACAATTAAGAGACCGGAGACTCAATTAAGAACTATTCAGTCTCTGGGATTAGGAAAAGTACACCGTTCTGTTGAAGTGGAATATACGCCTCAGATTCAGGGTATGGTTAAAAAAGTAAAACATTTGGTAACGGTAACCGAGTTATAAGAGATGAAACTGCATACACTTAAGCCGGCCGAAGGATCGGTAAAGACAAATAAACGCCTTGGAAGAGGCCAGGGTTCTGGTGGTAGCACCGCAGGTCGTGGACACAAGGGTGCGCAATCACGCTCGGGTTACCATAAGAAATTTGGTTTTGAAGGTGGTCAGATGCCGTTGCAAAGACGCATTCCTAAGTTTGGTTTTAAGAATAATGAAAAAGTATTCTTCAAGGCAATCAATCTGGATGCACTGGAAGAACTTGCTCAAAAAACCAAAGCATCTTCACTTACGGTTCAGTTAATGATCGATAATGGAATTGTAGGTAAAAAAGACAGTGTAAAAATTTTAGGTCGTGGAGAATTGAAAGCAAAAGTGAGTGTAGAAGCCCACGCTTTCTCAGCCACAGCCACAAAAGCAATTGAAAACGTAGGCGGTACCGCCACAACCATTAAGTAATGAAGCGTTTCTTTACTACCATAAAGAACATTTTTTCAATCGAAGACCTTCGGATTCGTATTCTGAATACAATCGGGTTTCTGATCATCTTCCGCCTGGGCTCTTACATTGTATTGCCAGGTGTAGATGCGGTTATTCTTGAACAAACCGGTGGAACGCAAGGAGGTATTTTCGATTTATTAAATACTTTCCTTGGCGGATCGTTTAGCCGGGCCTCCATTTTTGCATTAGGCATAATGCCTTACATTTCGGCATCTATCGTGGTACAACTCTTAACAGTTGCCGTACCTCATTTTACTAAACTTCAAAAAGAAGGGGAAAGTGGCCGTAAGCGATTAAATCAATTCACCCGAATACTTACAATCATTATTACGGCAGCACAGTCGTATGGATACATACGGGCTACCATACCAAATGAAGCGGTGGTAAATCCTGGATTATTCTTTACGTTATCTTCTATCGTTATTCTTATTGCTGGTACCATGTTTTGTATGTGGTTAGGCGAGCGTATTACCGATAAAGGAATTGGTAACGGAATAAGTATGCTGATTATGATTGGTATCGTATCTCGTTTTCCGGTAGCCATTTATCAAGAGATTGACACCAAGGGAATGAATGGAATGTTGCTGTTTATTCTTGAAGTATTAGCGTTGTTCTTTGTTGTGGTAGGAGTTATTGCACTTACACAAGCTACCCGCAAAATTCCGGTACAATATGCCAAGCAGGTTGTGGGTAACAAGCTGTATGGCGGAAAACGCGACTTTATTCCATTGAAGTTGAACTCAGCGGGTGTAATGCCAATCATTTTTGCTCAGGCACTAATGTTCATTCCTCCGCTTTTAGCGCAAATCTGGCAAGACAGCGACATTGGAACATATGTAGGGTCAACCTTTGCGGACTTTACCTCATGGCAATACAATTTATTGTTTGCTACGCTTATTCTGATTTTCACATTTTTCTATACGGCTATCACGGTGCCTTCAAACGACATTGCTGATAACCTGAAGAGAAATGGCGGTTTTGTTCCGGGTATTAAACCGGGTAAAGAAACTGCTGAATTTATTGATAGTATTTTATCAAAAATAACTTTACCGGGCGCCATCTTCCTGGCTGCGGTTGCTATTTTACCTGCATTTGCAGTTAAGGCTGGTATTACGCAGAACTTTGCACAATTCTATGGTGGTACTTCTCTTCTGATTCTGGTGGGTGTTGTGTTAGACACTTTACAGCAGATTGAAAGCTACTTGTTGATGAGGCATTACGAGGGGATGATGAAGTCGGGTAGAGTAAAAGGACGTTCTCAGTTTGCTGCGGCTTGAAGTTGAATGATTCGCTATAAGACGGACGAGGAGATTCAGTTAATAAGAGACAGTGCAAAGATCTTAGGAAAAGTGCACGGTGAAATTGCCAAACGGGTTAAACCGGGGGTAATAACAAAAGAACTGGATACACTTGCCGAGGAATTTATACGCGATCACGGAGCTTCGCCTTCGTTCAAAAACTACCACGGTTTTCCGGCTGCATTATGCATATCGGTAAACGAAACGGTGGTACACGGTTTCCCAGGTAACTACGAATTAAAGGAAACCGATATAGTTTCGATTGATTGCGGAGTGAAGTACCAGGGCTACCACAGTGATTCGGCTTATACCTACCCACTCGAGAAAGTGAGTACGGAAGTTTTGAAATTACTGGAGCGCACATACGAATCGCTTGAGGTTGGAATATCACAAGCGCGTGCGGGTAACCGAATGGGCGATGTGAGTTTTGCAATTCAACAACATGTGGAACAATTTGGCTACGGTGTTGTACGCGAGTTAGTAGGGCATGGGGTAGGCAAAGATTTACACGAAGATCCGGAAGTTCCAAACTACGGAAAGAGGGGAAAAGGTGTGAAGTTGGCTCCGGGTATGGTATTCGCGATTGAACCTATGATAAACATGGGAACAAAGAATGTAGTACAGGAAAAAGATGGATGGACCATCCGAACATCAGATCGTAAACCTTCAGCCCATTTTGAGCATACGGTAGCGATCCACAAAGACAGAACGGAAGTCATAACGACTCACGAGTATATAGAACAAAACTATTCGTTCAAGTGGCGAAACAAAAGTCGATAGAGCAGGACGGAACCATTTTGGAGGCACTTTCCAATGCCATGTTCAGAGTGCAATTGGAAAACGGCCACGAAGTGTTGGCACATATTTCAGGAAAGATGCGGATGCACTACATTCGGATTTTACCTGGCGATAAGGTAAGACTGGAAATGTCTCCTTACGATTTAACAAAGGGAAGGATAACGTTTAGATATAAATAGAAAGACTATGAAAGTCAGAGCATCTATAAAGAAACGCAGTGCCGATTGCAAAATCATCAGGCGCAAGGGCAAACTGTTTGTTATTAACAAGAAGAATCCACGGTATAAACAAAGACAAGGATAATTATGGCACGTATTGCTGGTGTAGATATTCCGGATAATAAAAGAGGCGAGGTAGCCCTTACATACATCTTCGGCATAGGCCGCAGATCAGCTCAGCGTATTCTTACCAAAGTAGGGGTAAACTGGGATAAAAAAGCAAAAGAATGGAACGATGAAGAGTCGAATGCCATTCGGGCAGCTATTGCCGAAGAGTTTAAGATTGAGGGAGCCCTTAAATCCGAAATTCAACTTAGCGTAAAGCGGTTAATGGATATCGGATGTTACCGTGGCCTTCGTCATCGCAGAGGATTACCCGTTCGCGGGCAAACTACCAAGAACAACGCACGTACCCGCAAAGGAAAGCGTAAGACGGTAGCGAATAAGAAGAAAGCAACTAAAGGATAATTAATTTAACAAGCATAATAGCTTTTCTGTATGGCAGCACCAGTTGAAAAGAAGAAGGATAAAAGTAAAAAGCGTGTAGTAGTGGTTGAGGCTATTGGCCAGGCTCATGTACGCGCTACTTTTAACAACATCATCATCTCTATGACCAACTCAACAGGTCAGGTAATCTCCTGGGCTTCTGCAGGAAAGATGGGGTTTAAAGGTTCAAAGAAAAACACGCCATATGCGGCTCAGGTAGCAGCACAGGAGTGTGCCGTAAAGGCTTTTGAACTTGGTTTGCGCAAAGTAGAAGTATTTGTGGTTGGCCCTGGTGCCGGCCGCGAGTCTGCCATTCGCAGCATTCAGGCTTCCGGTATTGAAGTGATGGTGATTAAGGATATGACACCCATTCCACACAATGGTTGCCGTCCTCCTAAGAAAAGAAGAGTTTAATAATTAACGACAACGTAACAATAACATGGCAAGATACACAGGCCCCAAAGCGAGAATCTCCAGAAGATTTAATGAGCCTATTCTTGGTGAAAACAAAGCGCTTCAAAAGAAGAACTATGCACCCGGTATGCATGGTAAAGGAAAAAAGCGTAAGCAATCTGAATATGCTATTCAGTTAGCTGAAAAGCAAAAGGCTAAATACATCTACGGAGTGTTAGAGCGCCAGTTCGAAAATATTTTCGATAAAGCTTCGCGCAAAAAGGGCGTAACGGGCGAAGTGTTGCTTCAGATGTTAGAGTCTCGTTTGGATAACACCGTTTACCGGTTAGGTATTGCACCCACCCGCAGAGCAGCGCGCCAGTTGGTGGTACACAAGCACATTACTGTAAACGGAGATGTTGTAAATATCCCTTCATTGAGCCTGCGCCCTGGTGATGTGATTGCTGTACGAGAAAAATCAAAATCATTAGAAACTATAAGCAATTCTTTGTCTGTTCAGGGTGCTAAAAAATATAATTGGTTAGAGTGGGATAACAGCGAATTAGAAGGAAAGCTGATCAACCTGCCTTTGCGGGCAGATATTCCGGAAAATATCAACGAGCAGTTGATTGTTGAATTGTACTCTAAGTAATCGTAACACATTTAATCAAATTTGATATGTCAATATTAGCGTTTCAAATGCCGGAGAAGGTGGTGATGGAAAAATCAGATGATTTCCACGGCCTCTTTACTTTCAAACCATTAGAAAAAGGATACGGTGTAACAATCGGTAATGCGTTAAGACGGATTTTACTTTCTTCTTTAGAAGGATATGCAATTACCGGCATTAAGATTCCGGGAGTGTTGCATGAATTTTCTACCATAGAAGGTGTAGTAGAAGATGTAGCAGAAATTATTCTGAATTTGAAACAAGTGCGTTTCAGAAAAGTGAGCGACAATTTTGACAACAAAATTGTAGTAAACATCAAAAAGCAAAAGCAATTTAAGGCAAGCGATATTTCTAAGTTTACCTCAGCATTTGAAATATTGAATGGTGAACACGTAATCTGTAACCTGGATGAAGCAGCTCAGTTTGAAATTGAGTTAACTATCGAAAAGGGACGGGGTTATTTACCCGCAGAAGAAAATAAACCTAATGAGCAGGTGTTCGGATTTATTCCGATCGATGCCATCTTCACTCCCGTTAAAAACGTGAAGTATAGTGTGGAAAATACCCGTGTAGAACAGAAGACTGACTACGAAAAATTGTTGATCGATATTGAAACAGACGGATCAATCCATCCTGAAAAGGCATTGGAAGGTGCGGCTTTCATTTTAATTCAACACTTCCGTCTGTTCTCAGATAAGTCAATTGAACTTGAAACCGGAAAAGACAGCGAAGTAGAACAAGTTGATGAAGAAATGTTGCACATGCGTAAGTTGTTAAAAACTCAGCTGCATGATCTGGACCTTTCAGTACGTGCGTATAACTGTTTGAAAGCAGCAGACGTAAAATCACTTGGTGATTTAGTGCAATTGGATATTTCAGACATGATGAAGTTCAGAAACTTTGGTAAAAAATCATTGGCTGAATTAGAACAACTGGTGGCAGAGAAGAACCTGACTTTCGGTATGGATCTGGCCAAGTATAAACTCGAAGAAGATTAAATCATGAGACACGGTAAGAAAATAAACCACTTAGGAAGAACAGCGGCTCATCGCCATGCACTTCTTTCAAATATGGCATCTTCACTTATTTTGAATAAGCGAATTACCACTACTGTTGCTAAAGCAAAAGCATTGAAGAAGTATGTTGAACCCTTGCTCACCAAGTCAAAGGATAATACTACGCACTCACGCAGAACGGTGATGTCGTACCTGCAAAACAAAGAATCGGTAACGGTTCTGTTTGGAGAAGTAGCAGGACGTATTGCCGATCGTCCGGGTGGATACACCCGCATTATTAAATTTAGTGCACCGCGTTTAGGCGATGCAGCTGAGATGTGCTTGCTGGAGTTGGTTGACTTCAACGACATCTACAAGAAAGATGGCGCTGAGAAGAAAGCCAAAACACGCAGAAGCCGTAAAACAAAAAAATCTGAAGCCGCTCCGGCAACAGAAGAAACCTCAGCGGAGGTAACGGCCGAAGAAAAGCCAAAAAAGGCAGCCAAGAAGTCTAAGAAAAAGGAATAAGTGGAACTTATACTAAATAGCAAAGGGATTGAATTTTGAATTCAATCCCTTTTTTGTTTGGCGTAACCGGTTGAAACCCGAAAACTGAAATTTTAGAAAATTAAACCCAGCAAAACCCTTAATACCAGTATTTTTGCTAACCAAAACTGAAACGAATTGAGCACAAAAGCCTACTTGCTCCTGGCCGATGGCCTTCTGTTAGAAGGAAAGGCAATTGGTAAACGTGGAACATCGGGCGGAGAAATTTGCTTTAACACCGGTATGACCGGCTATCAGGAAATTTATACCGACCCCTCGTATTACGGACAGATAATCGTAAACACGACAGCACATATTGGAAATTACGGAACGGTGGAGGAAGAGCAAGAGTCAGCTTCGCCCAAGATAAGTGGTATTGTTGTGAATGAATTCTCAGAAGAGTTCAGTCGGAAAACAGCCAAAGAAAGTTTGCAAACATATCTGGAAAAAAACGGAGTAGTGGGTATTTCAGATCTGGACACCCGCATGTTGGTGCGCTACATTCGTAGTAAGGGTGCTATGAACGCATTAATTTCTTCTGAGTTAACACCGGATCAAATGAAAGCTGAAATAAAAAAGGTGCCCTCTATGGATGGCCTTGAGCTTTCATCTATAGTAAGTACCAAAGCCCCCTACCATATAGGTAATAGCAATGCTACTTTTCGGATTGCTGCGCTTGATCTGGGTATTAAAACCAATATTTTGAGAAATCTGGTAGCCCGTGATTGTTACGTTCAGGTGTTTCCGGCTAAAACCTCATTTAGCGAAATGGAAAAATGGAAACCGCACGGATACTTTATCTCAAATGGTCCGGGCGACCCTTCTGTAATGGATTATGCAATTAAAACCGTTAAAGAAATTCTTGCAGCCGATAAACCTCTCTTTGGTATTTGCCTGGGGCACCAGTTATTAGCTCTGGCCGCAGGCTTAACTACCTATAAAATGCACCATGGCCATAGGGGTTTAAATCACCCGGTAAAAAATTTAATTACGGGTTTGGGCGAAATAACTTCACAGAACCATGGTTTCGCGGTAAGCGAAAAAGAAATTGAAAAGAATGCCGAGGTAGAAGTTACACACCTGCATTTGAACGACAGTACCATTATGGGTATACGCCTGAAGAACAAACAGGCTTTTTCGGTGCAATACCACCCCGAAGCATCGCCCGGCCCTCACGACTCGCAATATTTGTTTGATCAGTTTGTAGAAATGGTAAAGACAGGTAATGTGGTAAGAGTTTAAGTAAAAATTTAAAAACCTTATGAAGAGAGTATTAGTCCTATTCTTTTGTACAATGGCTCTTGTCGGTTTCAGTCAGGAAAAAATGCTGCAACACGTAGTGTTGTTTGAGTTTAAGGCGGGCGTTAAATCAGAAGAAGTAAAGAAAGCAGAAAAAGCTTTCAAGGCGCTTCCGTCAGCCATTAAAGAGATAAAAAAATTAGAATGGGGTATTAATAATAGCCCCGAGAATCTTAATCAGGGATTTACACATTGCTTTATTATAAGTTTTGCTTCAGAGAAGGATCGCGATATTTATCTGCCTCATCCTGAACATAAAAAATTTGTAGAACTGGTTGGCCCTATAATCGAAAAAGTTCTGGTAGTTGATTATTGGCAGCAGTAGTTCTTCACTAACAATTTGAGACATTTTCCATTTTAACAAAAAAAACATGAGCTTAATTGAAGGAATTCACGCCCGGCAAATCTTAGATAGTCGTGGCAACCCCACTGTTGAAGTAGATGTAGTTACCGAATCAGGTGCGTTTGGTCGTGCTGCGGTTCCTTCCGGGGCATCTACCGGTACACATGAAGCCGTTGAGTTACGCGATGGTGATAAGAAGAAATACGTGGGTAAGGGAGTATTAAAAGCGGTTGATAATGTGAATAGCAAAATTGCTTCTGAAATAGTGGGCCTTGATGTGTTCGATCAAAACTTGATTGATAAAGTAATGATTGAATTAGATGGTACCGCCAACAAAGGCAAGCTTGGAGCCAATGCAATACTGGGAACATCGCTGGCGGTAGCAAAAGCTGCTGCTATGGAGGCTGGTCAATCGCTCTATCGTTACATTGGTGGCGTTAACGCTAACACCCTTCCTGTACCTATGATGAATATTTTGAATGGAGGAAGCCATGCCGATAACTCAATCGATTTTCAGGAATTTATGGTAATGCCGGTTAAGGCTGATACTTTTTCGGAATCGTTACGAATGGGAACGGAAGTATTTCATACACTAAAAAAAGTATTACACGATAAAGGTTTTTCTACCAATGTAGGCGATGAAGGTGGTTTTGCGCCTAACATAAAATCGAATGAAGAAGCCATTGAAATTGTGTTGCAAGCCATTGAGAAGGCCGGCTTTAAACCCGGTGTTGATATGTTTATTGCTATGGATGCGGCCAGCTCGGAATTTTACGATGCTAAAACTAAGACCTACACATTCAAAAAATCAGACGGAAAAAAACTGAAGTCGGATGAGATGGTTGAGTATTGGGCTAAGTGGGCGAAGAAATATCCCATCATTTCAATAGAGGATGGAATGGGTGAAGAAGATTGGGACGGGTGGAAGAAATTAACGGAAAAGATCGGAGATAAAGTTCAACTGGTGGGCGATGATTTGTTTGTGACCAATGTTGAATTCTTACAGAAGGGAATTGATATGGGTGTAGCCAATTCGATCCTTGTAAAAGTAAACCAGATAGGTTCATTAACAGAAACAATCAATGCTGTTAACCTGGCTAAGCGTAACAGTTACAAGAGCATTATGTCGCACCGCTCTGGCGAGACAGAAGATAGTACGATTGCCGATTTGGCTGTGGCTCTTAATACAGGCCAGATTAAAACCGGTTCGGCTTCACGGTCCGACAGGATGGCCAAGTATAACCAGCTTATCCGCATTGAAGAAGAATTGGGCGAAACGGCTTACTTTCCCGGTAAGAAGTTTTGATCGGTAAAGCGAATTAAGAAAAGGCTGTTACTGCGTGACAGCCTTTTTTTATTGCCCAATTTGGGAAATAGTTATATTAATGAGCCAGATTTGGGAATTTAAAATCAGAACAATCCATCAATTTCTTTGATTTTTGCAAAATTTTGGCCTTTTCAGAGTTTCGTCTGGTTTTTGCCAAAGTATGCCAAAAGGTATCCATCAAATTGGAACCCTTTGAATGATGGAAGCAAATATGGTAATCGTGTCGGTTGTTTTGGTGATAGCAGGTGGCTTAATCGTGTTTCTGGTGCGCGAGCAGTTTCAGGGTGCCGATTTTCAGCATAATCTGGTAGGGGTTTGGTTAAACGAGTATATGAATGTGCGTGTGTTGATTTATGACGTTGACTCGATATTCCAGGGTTCCGTAGTATGGGCCGATAATATGAATAATTCGATATTGGGAACAAGGGTGTTAGAGAATTTGCGGGTAGGCATGTTCAAGAAATGTAAGGGCTCATATATCGATCCGGTTTCGGCTAAAGAGTTTGATGTAACGCTGCACCTGAAAAATAAGACAATATTGAAACTTACGGCCTTTCATAAAAACACACAAGATGTGGCGTTTGCTCAGGAGTGGAAATTAATTAAGCCGTAATTCGGCAAGGCAGTTAAAATTGGGTAACAAATCGGGCCTTAAGCCCGATTTGTTATTTAAGGGAGTAAATCTTTATCTTCGTACAACTATTTTTTAAGCTTATGTTCAAGAAACTCCCTCCTGCATTCAGAAATTTCTATGTTGTTGCCGGGTTGTTATTTTTTATCTGGTTGCTGTTGCTCGATTCAAACGATCTGATTTCCCGCTTTAAGATGACAGCCAAAGTCAACAGCCTTGAAAATGAAAAGGAATTTTACCAGGAAAAAATTATTGAAGTAGAGAAAGACCGGGCAGAGTTACTTACCAACAAAGAATTGCTTGAAAAATTTGCCCGCGAAAAATACCTGATGAAAAAAGAAAGTGAGGATATATTTATTGTTGAGGAAGATTAAAGGCTGATCATAAAACAGATAACGATGAAGAAAGTGGTGGGAATGTTTTTATTGTTTGCCTCAATAAGTACATGGGCACAACGCGAAGTTGATGATAGAACAGGATGGTCGCTGAAAGATCGTATTTATACCGGTGGAGGACTTGCCTTAAACGGAGGAAGTGACGCCTACGGAAACCGGTATTTTTATTTTGCTGTAAACCCGATTGTGGGATATATGGTTACTCCTAAATTTTCTGTTGGCACGGGCGTTACCTGGCAACGTTTTGCATACACCCAACCGGTAAAGCTAAATATAGATCAATACGGGGTAAGCCCGTTTATGCGTTACAATTTTGATCAGTTGTTTGTGTATGGCGAATATATGCTGATAAACACACCAACATTTGTAAACGTAAATGAAAGAAGAAATTTTGATCGGCTTTTACTGGGCTTAGGGTACCGTCAACCCATTGGTCCGCGCAGTGCCATTAACCTGATGGCACTTTACGATGTAATCTACAATAATCAGGAACGGGCTTTTGCTTCTCCCTGGGTGTTTCGGGTTTTCTTTACCCTTTAAGCTTCCTAGCCTTTATATCCGCCCTTACCCACTGGTTTACCTTTTGTCCACTTTTTATACCCGAATAGATTTCAACCCTTATTTTTAAGAGCATATTCATCGTTTGTAAAAGCAAATAACTAACTCAAATTGATATGAAACCAATGGTAATTTTATCGGCTGTTCTTAGTCTTTCAGCCATGTTAACTTTCGGGCAGTCTGCCGATGAAGCGCTCATCAAAAAAGCAAAGGCTATTCATGATCGGGTAATTACACTAGATACCCACGATGACATAGACGTTTCAAATTTTACATCCTCAGTAAACTATTCTCAAAGATTGAACACGCAAGTAAACCTTCCTAAAATGGAAGAGGGCGGATTGGATGTATCATGGTTTATTGTTTATACCGGCCAGGGTGAGTTAACCCCTGAGGGTTATGCAGCTGCGTATGCCAATGCGGATGCAAAGTTTAAAGCCATACACCGGCTGTGCGAAGAAATTGCACCTGATAGAATTGAGCTTGCACTTACTTCGGCCGATGTAAAACGAATTGTGAAATCGGGTAAGAAAGTGGCTATGATTGGTGTAGAAAATGGTTACCCGATAGGAACAGATATTAACAGAGTGAAAGAGTTTTATGACAGAGGGGCACGGTACATGTCGTTAGCTCACAATGGCCACAGCCAACTGGCAGATTCCAATACCGGTGAACAGGATAATGTATGGTTAAATAACGGACTAAGTCCTTTAGGTAAAGATGTTATTAAAGAGATGAACAAATGGGGAATTATGGTTGATCTCTCACATCCGTCAAAAGCAGCAAACATAGAGGCTATTAAATTATCAAAAGCTCCGGTTATTGCCTCGCACTCATCGGCTCGTGCCTTGAATGATGTAAGCCGGAATCTGGATGATGAGCAATTGGAATTGATTAAAGCCAATAAAGGGGTTGTGCAAACTGTTGCGTTCAAAAGCTATGTAAACACAAAAAAGAATAATGCCTATTCGGCTAAAGTGAATGAAATTGTAAAAGCAGTGGCTCAGGCCGATGGCTTTACTGTTTTAGAACGTAGCGCCCTGCGCGATTTATCGGCAGAAGATCGTATGACTTATTTTAAAAAATATCAGGAGATAACGGCCAAGGCAAAGCCACGCATAGAGAAAGAAGTTAACCCAATAGCGCCACCGGTAAATGTGGCCGACTTTGTAGATCATATTGATTATTTAGTGAAGAAAATCGGTATCGATCACGTAGGAATAAGTTCTGATTTTGATGGCGGTGGCGGTGTGGATGGTTGGAACGATGCTTCCGAAACCTTCAACGTTACGTTGGAGTTAGTAAAGCGCGGATATACCGAGGCGCAGATCAGCAAGCTCTGGAGTGGTAATCTTTTACGGGTTTTGGACGAAGTTCAGGCTGTAGCAAAAAAGATACAGGCGGGTAAATTGTAAGCGGAAATCAAGTAAGACATAAACAACTTTCCAGGTTGTTTATTAAAACGGCCCTCTGTCTATTATGACAGAGGGCCGTTCTTTTAATCAGAGAAAATACCAAAGGCGCTCTCTTAAGGCATCATTCCTCAGCGTTTTTCTATTGGCCCCCAAGCAGAAAGCCCACCCTTAGGGTAAGTTGACTTACGTTACCGTGATCGGCATCATTAACCGGTTGGTTGGTTAGGCCTTTTGTATAATTAAGGCTGGTTAAAAAACGTTTATAAGTATAACCAGCCATAACGTTAACTGCCAGGGTTAGCCTTTTCTCTGGTGCGTTTATACTCCCAATTTTAATCTTATCATCCTCTATTAAATCTCCGTCTTCTGTAACGGTTCTTCTTCCCTGTAAGCCAAACATAAGCGAAGGTCCGCCACCCACAAAAACCCCTCTTGTTTTACGGGTAGTATAAACTACCTGAAGGGGCAGTTCCAGGTAGTTCATAGAAACCCGGGTTATATAAAAAACTCCGCCATCATCCAGTTCTTCCCACCAGCGTTTATTAACTAAATTAAAACCGGGTTGCAGCGATATATGATCGGTTACCCAATATTTATAGAATACTCCAAGCGTGTAGCCGATAGCCCCGCTTACTTTTTCCAGACTATCATATGGCGGGAAGGCTGCATGCGTAGAAGCAACGGCACCTACTTGTACCCCTATCTGGGCATTAGCGGTGTACACCGATAGAGAGCAGATCAATGCTATTATAGTCAACAATTTCTTCATGGCAGATTGCTTAAATAGTATTCTATTAAGCATGTAAAGTAACAAATTAGAAGGAAAGAGTTTAATAAAAATATATATATACGCACAACACCAGGATTAGCATGATGGAGGCATAAAAGAACAAAGGATGGTGAGATAACCATCCTTTGTTTTAACAGATAATATGGTATTACCCTTTGTGTTTAAAATTAATAGTACTGGTACTGGGTGATTTGTGTATCGCCTGGAGCGGAAGCAGTTCTTTTAGAAGGTTTTCCGTCAGGCCTGAATTCATATGTTAATGAATAAGTTAAATCAGTTCCTTGTTCAGGAGTTTCAATCCGGTAGGTTCCGGCCAGATTTTTCTGTGTAGTTAGGTTTGGCAGAATTTCAACCATGGTAACAGGTGCAGCCACATCCAGGTAGTTATCGTAAGTACGTGTGGATATTAATACCGGTTCGTCTGATCCGGGAACATCATTAAACGTTAATGTTTTATAAATATTGCCATCTGTGAAGTATAGGTGGACGCTGAAAATTCCTCTTTTAAAAGATCCGTCTTGTTGCTTATAGAAGGGCTCTACACCATCAACATTTCCGTGGGTATCATACGAATAGTTAGCGTACTGAATCAGTACGTTATCCTGAAAAACATCAACACGTTCAATTCTGTTGTTAACCCAATTGTAAACTAAATCACGCCCCAGGTGTTTATTGATTTTAACTACGCGATCCTGCTCATCGTAAAAGTAAGTATCGGTTGTGGTAACCGGATTGTGTGGTGCAAGGGTTTCGCGCAGTACTTTGGCAATTCTTCCTTTTGAATCGTATTCGAATGTTCTTTTTTCACCCGATTCGGCAGTTGTTTCATAGCTTTTCAGTTTACCAACAAGTTCGTCATCATTAATAGTAAGCTTTTGTGAAAGTTGAGTTCCTTTAACAATGGCTCCTTCTGTAGCGTGAATAGAAAAAACAATTTCAGTGTGCCCGGTAAGGACAACGTTGTTAAGGGCGTTTAGGGTAAAGGTCAATTCAGTTGTTCCGGCTGCAGCCAGAAGGGTGATCTTTCCATTTTCAGTCTGGGGATTGGTAACAAAACGATCTGTGGCAACCGTATTAACATCAATAATTATTTTACTATCTGTTGTTACAGCTTGAGACAAGGAGATTTTGTATTCGATCACATCGCTGTTACTTTCAGACATTGTCTCACTGTGCTGCATAAAATTAGCTACGCTTTGAACGGAAGCCGGGCTGTCATCATCTTGTATTGTTATTACGAACGTGTTTCGTTCGCCAGGAAGAAATGCAACAGATGGTTCAATAGAAATCTGTGCCTCCAGGTTGCCATCAACCGAATTGTTATCAATCGGTTTTACTGTGAATTGCAATTGGCGTACTCCTTTTGCAACAGGTAGTTTCAGCACCCCATCCGTATGGGCAGGCATGGTTTGAAGCCGTTGCCAGGCATTATCTTTTATCTTAAGCGTAACCTCCCCATTTGTGAGAGCAGGATTATTCAATAGTAATGAAACGGTTAGACCTAATCCGTCATTTTCGGGTATAGATTCTTGTTCGTGGTTAAATTGAATAGAAATTTGTTGTGCCGAGAGGGGTTTATCAATTTCATCATCACAACTAACCAGGGCTACGCCAAGTAACCCCAGCAGGATTTTTGGAAATAAATTTTTCATTTTTATAGTGCTTTTATTCCTCCAACGATTTTTGTTTCCCTGCGGGAATGATACTTTGCGACAAAAACCGGACATTTCGCGACAAGCCTATGTTTTCACACATGCCTATTATTCAGGGAATATTTTATGGAGCTACCCAGCGTGGAGCCCGGCTTTCGGAGTTGTGTAGTGCCATCGGAATAAAAGCAGAAGACCTTGGCGATTCTGAGATAAAAGTTCCTTTCGATCAGTCGTGCAAAACCTGGGAATGCTCAGTCCGGTTAACAGGAGATAACCTGCTGGGTCTGCATCTGGGCGAAACTAGTACCATGTCAGTTCTGGGTATTGTCGGAAACCTGATGCAGAGTAGCCCGGATTTACTCTTGGGTTACCTCACTATAGACAGTAGAAAAATGCTATTTTTACCTGCTCTAAGTTTCTAAGTTCAACTAATCAATGTCATGACAAAATTTTTGCTTATTTCATTTTGTCTGTTTTTTGATATTCAACAATCATTAGGCCAATGCCAGTTCAGTTTCGGTTCATACAGACACACTAAGCAAGCCAGTTATTATTGTCATCAATACGTTAAGGCCGCTTTGTTGGGTAATTGGGTTGACATGGCAACAGGAATCCCTACTCATCCTGAAAGTGGTTTTTTATCCTATTCTGGCGAAATTGCAACAGACCCAAATTTTATTCGTGTCTGTTCTATAAATGATGCGAGGGCAGTTGTGCCTGCACCTTATGGTAATACATCATATCATTCAGCCATTAAATTAGATAACGGAATTTTTGCAAGTACTCCGGATGCAAGCGATCCGAATATTTACACTCACCAAAGTGCAACGCCATTCACAACAGCATGTCCACAGGACGTGCAATACTTTGCCGCAATACCCAATATAACAATATCTGGTGTTTCTGCCGTGAATCAAGGTACACAATTTACTTTAACATTAACAAACAACAGCCAGCCTTTTCCATCCTTTATTCAGTTAAGTAGCAGTAATTGGCGAATCAATGAGACCGGGAATTATTTTAGCGAAGTACCAAATACAAGGACAGCCACATCCATTACATTAATCGCAAACACTTTGATTGGTAATACTGATGTAAGATACAATCTTGTAACTGGCTGTAATGGCGACAATTTTTTCAGAATCAAGACTATACAAATTATGCCCAATTGCACGGGCACATTGAATGGAGGAACTTTGAACACCTTCAATGTGGTGCCCACAGGCACCAACCAAGTGGTCATGTACCTCAATTCGTGGACGTGGGTGCGCACTTCCGGCACTGCAACCTGGAGTACCAGCAATGGCGGCAAAAACATGGCGTTCACCATCAACTCGGGCTGTTCGACTTTTAATACATACAATGCCAGTTGCAACCTTACCTTCACCTTTTGTAAAGGTTCATCAGTCAGCTCTTACACCGTAATGGATATGAAAACACTAAAGGTGATAAAAGAGGGAACAGTAGAGGATGAGGATATCAACGCTTTTCTTACCGAATTGCCACCCGGTTCTTACGTAATCAATGTAGACGGCAACACCACGCGGTATGTGAAATCTAATTAACGTTTAAACAGTCATGAAACTGTCACATTTCTTGATACTTCTTCTACTGGCCGTATTCGTGCAATGCGACAATACGCCCAACTTTGACAAAGGGCCCTGTAAATTTGCTCCGCCTGAGTCTAATTTTACAATATTCTCAGGAGCATGTGAAGAGTGTTTTTTTAATTTGATATTCGATGACAAAGAATATCATTTTGCTGGAAACCAGTTTGAGGATGGAGGTGGCGGTCCGGGTTGGGCACCGGAAAGAAATATTTTAGTTCAAAGTAAGCACAACGCCTTTCTATCGTTCTATTTGGTATCACCTGCTTCAGAAGAATTACTCAACAATAGCATTGGAATAAAGACACCACTTTTAGAGTCAGCCAACATAGCCAATTTAGATGGCCCTCCCCCTCCAGTTACTGCCTCTTTGGGTATTTTTAATTATTGCAAAGTTTTTTTTGAACCTATTACAGGTGATGTTAACCAATCGCATCATCTGATAACTGAAACCGAACACATTCAGTCGTCCTACATGGGTAGTATTGACGGCAGTATTGAGAAGTATCAAAAGCACATTTATTATTGTTTTGGAGAGATACATTCAATTTTTATGATTAATGGAGAGGAACGGTCGGTAGTTGCTAATTATAAAGTAAAAATGGAAATCTGGGAGGAACTTTGAATTTTGGGGTGCTGGATGAATTGCTTGTGGAGAACTACAACTGAGATTACGCTTGCGTGTAAACCGGTTGCATTTATGGACTAAAACATCACCCCACGGGCACGCATGCAATAGAGCAATCCATGACTGGTACACCTCACGTTTTTTCATTGCTTACCGGAAAAAGATAAAACCATTGCGTACCACCTTCAAATACAAATGTGGTGGAGATATTGCAGAGTCGAGCTACCCCAGCAGAATTTTTGGAAATAAATTTTTCATTTTTATAGGTGCTTTTATTCCTCCAACGATTTTTGTTTCCCTGCGGGGATGTTACTTTGCGACAAAAACCGGACATTTCGCGACAAGCCTATGTTTTCACACATGCCTATTATTCAGGGAATACTTTATGGAGCTACCCAGCGTGGAGCCCGGCTTTCGGAGTTGTGCAATGCCATCGGAATAAAAGCAGAAGACCTTGGCGATTCTGAAATAAAAGTTCCTTTCGATCAGTCGTGCAAAACCTGGGAATGCTCAGTCCGGTTAACAGGAGATAACCTGCTGGGTCTGCATCTGGGCGAAACCAGTACCATGTCAGTTCTGGGTATTGTCGGAAACCTGATGCAGAGTAGCCCGGATTTACTCTCAGCGTTTGAGAAAATGACAAATTATATTTCGGTAGCCACGGATATGATTCATTTTGGCGTTAAACAAAATGCGCATGAGATTACGCTTACGTGTAAACCAGTTTCATTATTTACTAAAACATCACCGGTGGGTGCACGCCATGCGATAGAGCAATCCTTGACGGGTACACTTAACGTTTTTTCGTTGCTTACCGGAAAAAAGATAAAACCATTACGTACCACCTTCAAACACAGACGTGGTGGAGATATTGCAGAGTATCAGCGTGTTTTTGGTGCCGAGGTCTTATTTAATGGAGCCGGCAATCATCTTGTTTTTAAAAGAGAAGATCTTCTTACCCCAATTGTAAGTCGTGACCGCACGTTGTTCGCTTTTTTTGAGAAAATGTTGAAGGAAAAGAAGTCGACCAAAAAGAAGTCGTTATCGGAACAAATCAAACAATTACTGCGTACTGATTTTCAGGGACAAATTCCTTCGCTTGAAGCGGTTGCATCGCGTATGAACACTACACCCCGCACCCTGCAACGAAGACTGGCAAGTGAAGGAGTAGCGTTTCGTTTATTGGTAACAAGTGTACAAAAAGATTTGGCGCAGGAGTTATTGAGATTGAACGGCAGCGTATCGCAGGTGTCGGGTTTGTTAGGTTATTCTGATCCCAGTGCTTTTCGCAGGGCATCTAAAAAATGGAACCTTAAATAGATATTTGTATTGCGTTACAATTGTTATAGGCTTATCTCAAAATTCTTTCCCACCGCTTTCAAATCTTCTACTACTTTCTCCACCAACGGAATGCCTTCTTTCATTCGGATGGCTTCAAACTCTCTTTCCGGGTCGCCCGGTATCACTAAGTGATCATAACCTTCGGCAGTTTTAGCACTGCGGAAACGGGTAATCCAGTTGTCCATGTGACTTTTAAATTCATCCGCAGGGCGGAAAGCATCTACCCGCATGGCGCCAAAGAAATGACCAATACCTTCACCCACTGGGTCGGCAGGTGGTGCAAGAAAACTTACAAAAGGCGGAACCCACGGGCCGTAGTTTGCTCCGCTCAGTACGGCTGAAAAAATATCTACCCATGCACCCAAACAAAAACCTTTATGGCTTCCATGTTCACGGTCGCTGCCCAGCGGCACCAGCGCACCGCCATCTTTTAACTCGTGCGGATTAGTAGAAGAACTGCCGTCTTTTTTCTGAATCCATCCTTCAGGCGCTTCTTTATTTTTGCGTTGCAGAATTTCCAGTTTGCCATTGGCTGCGGTGGTGGTAGCAAAGTCGGCCACGAAAGCAGGTTGTTTACCGGCTGGTATGGCTACACAAATCGGGTTGGTGCCCAGCAACCGTTCAACAGAAAAAGTTGGCGCTACCAATGGGCTCGCGTTAGTCATGGCCATACCAATCATATCTTTTTGCAGGGCCATCATGGCATGATACCCGGCAATGCCAAAATGGTTAGAGCCCTTTACGGCTACCCAACCCGTTCCGGCAACAGCTGCTTTTTGCATGGCTATTTCCATGGCTTTGGGCGCAACCACAAGTCCCAGACCACCGTCACCATCTACTACAGCCGTGCTGGGTGTTTCGTGTACAACTTTTATGTTGGGCTGGCTGTTAATGCGTTTGGCTTCCCACAAGCGCACGTAGCCTGAAAGACGCGCTACCCCGTGCGAATCGATGCCCCGCAAATCCGCGCTAAGCAACACATTGGCTGCCAGTTGGGCATCAGCCTCAGGGCAATTCATTTTTTTGAAAATATCTACGGCAAATTGCCGCAATTGTGTGTAGGGTAGCGTTATTTCATTCATGGCGCAAAAGTTGCTTGATTCATATCGGATTTCAAGATATTGTTAAAAATTATAATAGTTGTTATGGAAAATCACATCGCACTTCATCCTATTGTCAAAATTCTAAAAATCATGACAAATCAACTTTTAACATCGGCTTTAGTGGTTAGTTCGCTGGTTGCAGCGGCCCAACCTGATAAACCGGTAGATTCGAAAATTACGGATGTTACTGTATTTCTAAACAAGGCCCAGGTTTCGCGTACTGTTAAAACAAAAGTAGAAACCGGAAAAACCAACCTGATTGTTACCGGGCTTTCTTCTCAGCTCGATCCGCAAAGTGTGCAGGTTTCTGGCAAGGGGAGTATTGTGATATTGGGTACATCGCACCGGCAAAATTATTTGAATGAGTTCAATTTACCCAAGCCCTTGCGCATGTTGAAAGATTCGGTAGAAACATTGCAACGCCAACTTATTTTGGAGCAAAGCCAGAAAGAAATTCTGAACAAGGAAGAACAGATGTTGCTGAGCAATCAGAAAATAGGAGGAACCAATCAGAATTTAACGGTAGCTGAGCTAAAGGCTATGGCCGATTTTTATCGCACCCGTTTAAGTGATATTGTTTCATCGCGCATGAAGCAGGACGAGAAAATGAAAAAGCTGAACGAACGTATTGCCAGACTGAATGCGCAGATCAACAGCCAGAATGAATTGTATCGCAGAAACACCAGCGAGCTGGTAGTAAGTGTTTCGGCAGAAGCAGCTACTAACGTGGAGTTGCAGGTGCGCTATGTGGTAGCCAATGCCGGTTGGAGTCCGGTTTATGATTTACGTGCAATTGATACCAAAAATCCGGTGCAGTTGAGTTATAAAGCCAATGTGTTTCAAAGTACAGGTGAGGAATGGAATAATGTAAAACTGAAACTATCAACCGCTAATCCAAACCTGAGCGGACAAAAGCCTGAGTTATATTCGTGGTATCTGGATTTTTATTATCCACAGGTTTATGATATGGCCAAACGCAAATCGATGGCTGCTGCTCCGGCAGCAGTCTATAGAGCAGAAGCTAAAGTGGCGGATGAAGAACTTGCTGAGGCAATAACGGTAGCGGATTATGTTACAACAATCCAGACTTCTTTAAACACTGAGTTTGATATTGCATTGCCCTACACCGTTGCATCATCGGCTAAGCCAGTGGTGGTTGACATTCGCAGTTACGATATGAAAGCGGATTACATTTATTCAGTTGCACCTAAGTTGGATATGGATGCATTTCTGATGGCCCGTGCCACCGGTTGGGAAGAGTTTAACCTGTTGCCTGGCGAGGCTAACATTTTCTTTGAAGGAACTTTTGTGGGTAAATCGTTTATCGATCCGAATAATATCAAGGATACGCTTGCTGTTTCTTTGGGCCGTGATAAGCGGATTGTGGTGAAACGTGAAAAACTGAAAGACCTTACTTCGAAAAATTTTATCGGCTCATCGCGCAAAGAGAGTTACACATGGGAGATTTCGGTGCGCAATACTAAAGCTGATGCGGTAAAGATCATAATTGAAGATCAGGTACCGGTGTCGCAGAATACACAGATTGAAGTTACTACGCTTGACCTGGGTGGAGCAAAGTATACTAAGGATACGGGTAAACTTATGTGGGAGCTTGAACTGAAACCGAACGAAACCCGCAAGCTGGTGTACAAGTTTGATGTGAAGTATCCGAAGGATAAACAGGTTACGGGACTCTAGGTGTAAATTAACAATAGAGGGTTGATTGGGCAACCCTCTATTTTTTAGAATTGTGTATATTTGGTTTATGGAAAACAAAGGACATTTGAAATCGGAGTTGGTAGAGATGATTGAGCAGGAGACAGATACTCATGTATTAGAGGCTATCTACACTTTGTTAAGCAGAACTTCTCTGAACCCTTTGCTCAGGGAAAAGTTTACTATACGTGCATTGAAGGCTGAAGAAGATATTAAAAGCGGAAGACTTTTTTCATCAGACGAGATTAAAGCACGAATCAATAAATCGTGAAACTTCTTTATACGGAACAGGCATTAGATTCATTACAAGAATGTCTGGATTTTTTGTCAGCCGGTGTTCCGCCCGGGAAAATACAGGAAATAAGAGATCGAATAATAGCCAAGGCTGATAAACTTTTAGAGAGTCCGTTTACTGGACAGCGTGACGAGTACCTTGCTCATTTGGGGCTTGAACACAGAAGAATTATCGAGGGAAACTATAAGATTATTTATCGGGTGACAGGTGAAATAATATACATTACCGATATATTCGACACCCGTCAGGATCCTTCGGAAATGAAGCCTTGATTAAATAAGCATTGCCAAAACTCCTTCCTTTAATGAATAAGACGAAACCCGGATGTCCGCGAACCGATACGCATTAAGCAAGTACCGGATCAGGCAACAAGCCACTACAATCATATCCACGCGCATTTCAATCATACCCGGTATCTGCATACGCGCGGTGCGGTCTTTAATCAGAAGCTCTTCATAAATTTCATCAAATGCCTTAATTGAAAAAGGTGTTTCGGGCGCCTCCGTTACCGGGATGTTGTTACGAAAACAATAGATATCACTGAGTGTATCAAACGTGCCACTTGATCCAACAAGCGTTTCAGGTTTATGTTTGTGTAATTGATCAAATAGTAGTTTTAATTCTTCGTCAAAAAAACTGAATATAGCCTTAATTTCTTCCGGACGGATAGGATCACTTTTCTGAAACCGTTCCAGCAGTCGCTGGCCGCCAATTTCAAAACTGTAGCTCCAGAAAATTTCAGTAGCGTTGGCGATAATGAACTCCACACTACCACCGCCAATATCCATAATCAGATGTTTTTTATCGCCCATGGCAATGGCAGCACGCGCTCCGAAACAAATGTATTCAGCCTCTTGCACGCCCCGAATGATATTGGTTTTAATACCGGTTTCAACTTCAATTAGATTGGTTACATCTTTTCCATTGGTAGCGTTGCGCAATGCACTGGTACCAAAAGCCAATATCTTGCTTACGCCTGCTTCAACAAGCGTTTCTTTAAATGCCTTCATGGTTTTTAACGCCCGGGCAATAGCATCATCCGTAATTAGGTTGCGATTAATGCCGCCCACCCCAATTTTTACGGGTACCTTTTCGCGATGTGCGATGTAAAAATGCCCGCCTTCCACCGTAGCTATCAGCAGGTGAAAGGTATTGGTGCCCATATCGATAATCGCTATTTTATTCATTCGAATTCAGGTAGCCAAGATACGCATCTGGTGCTAACTATTTCTATCTTTGAGTGAAGCACAATCAGCTATGACTAAACGAAAAATAAAATCCGAGACTCTTCAACCTAAGTTTGATGAACTGGAACGCAAAAATCTGGAATCACTTTTAGGGGGAGGAGAAAAGCGAATAGAACAACAACATAAACGGGGTAAGCTTACGGCCCGCGAACGCATTCACTTATTATTAGACGAAGGTTCGTTTGAAGAGTTGGGAAAATTTGTAATGCACCGGGCTAAAGATTTTGGGTTGGATAAAGAGCATTACCTGGGCGATGGTGTGATTACCGGCTATGGGACGATACAGGGTAGGTTGGTGTATGTGTTTTCGCAGGACTTCACTGTGTTTGGTGGCTCTCTTTCCGAAACCCATGCCGAAAAGATTGTAAAGATTATGGAACTAGCCATGAAGAATGGTGCTCCAGTTATCGGGCTGAACGATTCGGGCGGAGCACGTATTCAGGAAGGAGTAGTTTCGCTGGGCGGCTATGCCGATATATTTTATCGCAATGTAATGGCATCGGGTGTGGTGCCGCAGATCTCGGCTATTATGGGACCGTGTGCAGGGGGTGCCGTGTATTCGCCTGCTATTACCGATTTTATTTTCATGGTAGAAAATACTTCGTTTATGTTTGTAACAGGTCCCAATGTAGTAAAGACCGTTACACACGAAAACGTAACAGCCGAAGAGTTAGGGGGAGCATCGGCACACAGTACAAAAAGTGGTGTAACGCATTTTGCCAGCGCTAATGAGGCAGAGTGTATTGCACAGATTAAACAGCTGTTCAGTTACATTCCACAAAATTGTGAAGACACAGTTCCGAATTTACCTTACACATCGGGCAATGAAAATCGGCCAGCGTTGAATGAAATTATTCCGGCCAATCCCAATCAACCCTACGATATGCGCGAGGTGATTGCCGGAGTAGTGGACGAGAGTTCGTTCTTTGAGGTGCATAAAAATTTTGCAGAAAATATTGTTGTTGGCTTTGCACGCCTGGGCGGAAGAAGTATTGGTATTGTGGGAAATCAACCGGCTGCGTTGGCGGGCGTGTTGGATATTGATGCGAGTGTAAAGGGCGCCAGGTTTGTTCGCTTCTGCGATTGCTTTAATATTCCATTGCTGATACTGGAAGATGTGCCGGGATTTTTACCGGGCACCGATCAGGAATGGAATGCGATAATTACCAACGGAGCAAAGTTGCTGTATGCTTTTTCAGAAGCAACCGTGCCGCGCGTTACCGTAATTACACGTAAGGCATATGGTGGTGCGTATGATGTGATGAATTCCAAACATATTGGGGCCGATTTGAACTATGCCTGGCCCACAGCCGAGATTGCCGTAATGGGGGCAAAAGGCGCGGCTGAAATTATTTTCAAAAAAGAAATTTCAGAAGCAGAAGATCCAACTTCTAAACTAAACGAGAAGGTAGATGAGTACACCAGGAAGTTTGCAAACCCGTATCGGGCTGCACACAGAGGGTATATAGATGAAGTGATTTATCCGGATCAGACCCGTGAAAAATTAATGCGAGCTTTTGCGATGTTGGAGAATAAAGCCGCGACACTGCCCAGAAAGAAGCATGGGAATATTCCATTGTAACCGGTTTTGTGCTGTGTTTTTACCCTGATTTATTTTTATCTTTAGTACCTAATTAAATGCAGTATGGAAAGAATTGTGATTCAAGTGGATGACAGCGCAGGTAAGATTTACCGGCAGTTAAGCGCAGATAAACAGTTACTGATTTCTGATGCACTTAGTTTGGTTTTGAAAAAGGCCGGAAATGATTCTTCTGATGTGGAATACAGGAAACTTCTGGATGAATTCGGCCAACAGGCTATTGCAAACGGACTGACTCCTGAAATATTGGAAGATCTGTTAAAAAAAGATGATTAGTCTTTTTGTAATAGATACCAGTACGCTTATTAGCGCTCATTTATTACCTGCTTCTATTCCCCGACAGGCCTACGATTTAGCATCACGCAAGGGTATAGCTGTGTTTTCGAAAACCACTTTTCACGAATTCGCAACAACCTTTACACGTGAAAAATTTGAACGTTATCAATCTCTTGAAAACAGATTAAGGATGATTAAGCTGGTTGAGCAGAAGGGGCATTTTAAAGAAGTTTCGATACAGTTAAAAGTTTGTCGTGACCCAAGAGATGATATGTTTTTGGAACTAGCCGTAAGTTGTGATGCTTCTGCAATAATTACGAGCGATCCGGATTTACAGATTCTGCATCCATTTCGGCACATACCCATTGTTTCTCCATTAGATTTTTTGAGGATACCTTAAGTTTTAAAATTCATTTAAAATGACTCTGCAAAACGCCCAGCAACAAGTTGACGAATGGATTAAAACACATGGCGTACGCTACTTCAGTGAACTTACAAACATGGCCATTCTTACCGAAGAAGTAGGCGAAGTAGCCCGCATTATGGCCCGCAGGTATGGCGATCAATCCGAAAAGGAATCAGATAAGAGTAAAGATCTGGCTGATGAAATGGCTGATGTATTGTGGGTGTTGATTTGCCTGGCCAATCAAACCGGGGTAAATCTTACTGAGGCCTTTCAAAAAAACATCGAAAAGAAAACCATCCGCGATAAAGACCGCCATCATCAAAATCCAAAATTGAAATGAAAAATTTTCTAATTGTCATTCTGTTTGCCGGCCTTGCAGCCTGTAAGTCCAAACCAGCAGCCAATCAGGTTGTGTTTGGTAAAGTCTGGACGGGAAATGAAAAATCGGCCTGGGCCGAAGGGTTTGCTGTAATTGGTGATTCTATTGTAGCCGTTGGCTCACGCAATGAAATTGAAACCTGGACAGGACCGCAGACGAAAGTAATTGAAACCGACAAAGGAAACCTGATAGTACCTGGTTTTATCGATTGCCATACGCACTTCATGGAAGGTGGTTTTGCGTTGGCATCTGTTCAACTACGTGATGCCAAAACCAAGGAAGAGTTTATCAACCGGATAAAAGCATTTGCATTAACTCAGCCAAAGGGTGCATGGATTACGAGTGGTGATTGGGATCATGAAAACTGGGGCGGTGAATTGCCTACGCGCGATTGGATTGATTCTGTTACCCGCGATAATCCGGTATGGATAAATCGACTGGACGGACACATGAATCTGGCCAATACAGCAACTTTAAAACTGGCAGGCGTGGATGATAACGCAAAGGAGGTAACAGGAGGTGCTATTGTGCGCGACAAGAAGGGTAGGATTACGGGTGTATTCAAAGACAATGCAACCTCCCTTATTGATCCGGTTGTGCCCGATCCTTCAGATGAGCAAAAGGACATGGCATTACATGCTGCTATGAATTATGTAGCCAGTTTTGGGGTTACCTCCATCCATAATATGGATGGTTATATGGATGTATTTGAGCGGGCAAGAAAATCAGATGCACTGATAACAAGAATTTATGCCGGCATGTCGCTTAGAAAGTGGCGCGAGCTAAATGAAAAAATTCAGCAACAAGGACGTGGCGATAAGTGGTTACGAATAGGATCATTAAAAGCATTTGTAGATGGTTCGCTGGGTTCGCATACGGCCGCCTTCTTTAAGCCTTTTGAGGATACACCAACCGACTCCGGTTTTTTTGTAGTTACCGAGGCGGAACTTTATAAGAGAATAAAATCGGCAGATAGTGCCGGCTTGCATGTAATGACACACGCCATTGGCGACAAAGCGGTTAATACGCTACTGAATATTTATGAGCGTGTGATAAAAGAGAATGGAGAACGCGACAGGCGTTTTAGAATGGAACACTCGCAGCATCCCAAACAGGAAGACTTTAGAAGATTCGCTGAACTTCAGGTAATACCCAGTATGCAACCCTACCATGCTATTGATGATGGCCGGTGGGCCGAGAAGTTTATTGGCGAACGGATAAAAACCACCTATGCATTCAGATCTTTTTTGAATGCTCAGGCCAATCTTGTTTTTGGCAGCGATTGGTTTGTTGCGCCACCCATTCCGCTTGAAGGAATTTACGCGGCTGTTACCCGGCAAACTATTGATGGTAAGAACCCGGATGGTTGGGTACCCGAACAAAAAATTTCGGTAGAAGAAGCGCTGAAGTCATACACAATTCGTGCGGCCTATGCTTCGTTTGAAGAAGACATAAAAGGCTCCATCGCTACGGGTAAGCTTGCTGATTTTGTTATACTCGAACGAGACATTACACAAATTGACCCCGTAGGAATACGCGAGGTTAAGGTATTGAAAACTGTAGTGGGTGGAAAGACGGTGTACGAACGCCAGTAATCAACAAACCAGTTCGCCACGCACTAACTTAGGAATTACCGTGTATTGATCGGGCGTTAAACAGAATTCGATGTCTTTCTGAATGTTTAATCGCTGTAAGCGCTTAACATGCGAAGAGGCACTCAGAAATTCGACCATGTTGCCTTTAGCCTGATTGTATAAACGTTGCGCGGCAAGCGGGGCATCGCAATCAGGTTCAATATGATTTTTCAATTTCTCTACCAACGCACCTGCAAAAAGTGTGTCTTCCAGATTTACTTTACCTTTCCAGCCTGCACATACAATCAGTATGTTGTTGTGACTGAATAAAAGGTATTTTGTTATTGAACTAAGATTGAGAAAGCTACCGATAATAATTTCTCTGGCTGCTTTTGATTTTTCTATTGCCTGGGTGCCGTTGGTTGTAGTGAAGGCAATTTTCTTTCCGGCTACCTGATCGCCCATGTATTCGAAGGGTGAGTTTCCCTTATCAAAGCCTTCTACTTTTTTTCCATCCCGTTCGCCAGAGGTAATGTAGCCTCTCGTTTTCATTTGCAGGCACTCTTCCTGGCTGGCGAAAGGAACAATGCGTTCGGCTCCATGGGCAAAAGCGGTAACCATACAGGAGGTAGCTCTTAGTATATCAACCACTACAATGGTTCGGTCTTCTAATTTATACAAGTGAATTAACTCGGGACTTAAACAAACGTCAATGGTCTTCATGTCAGAACTTTGATGGCTTTGATTAAATAAATCACAGTTTTAGACAAGAGGCAATTTTGCAACAACTCCTTTAAGTGCCCGTCCCCTTACATCAACAAAAATCTCTGTGCCCACGGCAGCAAATTCAGTTGCTACATATCCTAAGCCAATGCCTATGTTCAGCATGGGCGACTGTGTGCCTGATGTAACCTTCCCGATTACATTTCCGGCAGCATCTTTTAATGGGTAATCGTGTCGGGGAATGCCACGATCGATCATTTTAAATCCAACCAATTTTTTCTTTACCCCATCTTCTTTCTGTTTTTTAAGGTTGGCGCTGTTAGTAAATTCTTTGGTGAATTTTGTAATCCAGCCTAACCCCGCTTCTAATGGCGAGGTAGTATCGTCAATATCATTTCCATACAGGCAGAAACCCATTTCAAGTCTTAAGGTATCGCGTGCACCAAGCCCAATAGGTTTAATATCTGCCTCTTTACCGGCTTCAAAAATAGAGTTCCATACTTTTTCAGCGTTTGCATTCTTCACGTAAATCTCAAAACCACCGGCACCGGTATACCCTGTATTGCTCATCATTACATCGGCCACACCGGCAAATGTGCCAATGGCAAAGTGGTAATATTTGATTGTACTTAAATCGGTAGAAGTTAATTTTTGCAAAACGGAAACAGCTTTGGGCCCTTGTACAGCAAAAAGGCAATACTCGTCCGATAGATTTTTTAATGTGGCTCCTTTCGTATTGTGTTTTACAAACCAGTTCCAGTCTTTATCAATGTTGCCGGCATTTACTACAATGAAGTAATCGTTCTCTTTAATTCGATACACAATCAGGTCGTCCACAATACCACCGGTTTCATTAGGCAGGCAGGTGTATTGAGCCTGGCCATCTATCAGTTTAGAGGCATCGTTGCTGGTGATGCGTTGGATCAATTCCAGCGCATGAGGACCCTCAACCTTAAACTCGCCCATGTGCGACACATCAAATACACCTACGCCATTGCGTACGGTCATGTGTTCTTCAATATCGGATGAGTACCGCACGGGCATATTAAAACCGGCAAAGGGTACAATCTTGCCACCCAGGGTTACGTGTAGCTGATGTAAGGGAATATTCTTTTCCATTGAATTACTAATAAGGTGAGCAAAAGTAAGAAAATGATGCCGGTAATCGAATCAATCCTGAACGCTAAAAATATCAGGATTTTCGCTTACAAACTGGTTGAATGCGCGAGTAGGTAAAAGGTGGCGTAGTTTTTCAAGGCTTTCGGTAGCTTCATCATCAAACCCTATCTGAGCCGAATAAAGTGTATGGGCTTTCAGAAGTTTTATAGATTGGGGTCGTGCAATTAATCCACTTACTAAAATGGAGTAGGGTCTTAGCCGGTCGGTTGTATCGCTTGCAAAGTAGCGGGCAGAGGCAATTAGTCCGTCTTCAAAATGAGTACTGGCTGTACTGAGGTGGGTGTAATTGCGTTGAACAAAATCTGATTTTTCTGCCAGTTCGGCTTGCCAGGTTTGTAGTAATAGCACTTCGTTTGGAAACGAAGATCGAATTGTTTGTGTAAAATCAGGTTGTTGTTGTTTGAATGTTTCAGTATCCAGTTGGGCTAACAATAACAATTGATAAATCAGAAATTCGTTGCGTAGTTTTTCTGATCCAGCCGATTCAATTTTGTTCAGGTATGTTGCTGCAATTTCCAGTTCATCTTGCTGATACCATTTTTTGGCGCCATCCAGTAGTGCGCGGGTTTTTAGTTCAGGTTTACGGATGGAGTTAACCATTGCAAAAAAGGCTGAGCTATCAACTAACGGAATTCTATAGCGGGTATACCAGTATTTTTCTTCATCGGTGGATTGTTCAATTTGATTTTTAGTACTGGAAACAATTTTTTGTATTGTACGGGCAAATGTACTGTCTGCTTTATCGGATGTAAGCACAAGACTATCCCACAAAGGTTTTGCAAGCTGTATGCTATTCGCTTCGGTTAGGGCCAGCGCTTCGTACAGAAGGGTATGAGGAATTTTTTTCTCTTTGGCTATTTCAAAGTAGTTGGCTGCAATTGCAGGATTATTTTGTTCCATGGTCCAGTATCCTAACAAAGCATAATATCGGCCACGCCCCGACCGAGAGGCCATTTCGCGTGTAAGGTCAAAAGCTTGCTTTATTTTTCCATGTGCATATAAAGCCTGGGCAGCAGCCACTACCACGGCTTCAGTATAGTATTCATTAACAGGTTTGCGAGCCACGTCAATAATTTCTTTCACGGTACTTGTATCAAGTGCAGTGGGCCGGTTAATCAAATAATTACACAGATAGGTTACCCGTGTGGGAGTCCAGATCGTATCGGTACTGGTAATAAACTCATTACTAATTTCAATGTTTTGCATATTTGCCAGTGCCAGTGCATTGGCAACAGCTCCTTCTTTATTTGCACCAACCAGTTCGAGCAATGAATCAGCAGGATAATTTACTTTGAACTTTGCACTGGCAGCCAGTAAGTTGGTTTCGGCAGCGGTTCTAATATCCGTATCCTTGCGGGCTTCCTGAAAGGAAAGTAAGGATGAGTCTGAAACTTTCAATCGCGAGAATGCTACCCCCAGCGCATTGTTAATGACACCGTTCTCAGGAAATCTCTTTTTTGCTTCTTTTAAGATTGCTAATGCTTCGCGCGATTCGCCTGTTTCGTGAAAAGTTTCGCTTAGGTTAATAAAGCTAGCCACCGAAGGGTTAGAAAAAATGATAGCTGCGAGCTCGTTCTTCTTTTTGAGCAACTCTAATCGGCTTTCCTGTATGTTGGCCAATGCATAATGAGCATGGTGATTTTGGTTTCGGTATAAAACTGATCGGTTGTAATATCCTTCGGCTAATTGATCGGCACCTTGTTGATAGTATACATCGCCCATACCGTTATAATAAGATGCATAGAGCTGATCGGTAAGGGTGCGGTAGCTGGTGTCGTAAATCAAAAAGGCCACGCAGGTAATAGTGCCCATTATGCGAAAGGTAAGGTAGAACATTACATTTGGTTTATACAGAACCTTATACACCTGCATGTTTTGCGAAAGCATAGAACCAAAATTGGCAAGCACATAGAAAAAGAAGATGATGCCAAAGCCGGCATGGCTGTATAAAACAATATCGTGCAGTACTTCGATGGCATTCTCGTTATCCGAAATAAATAATAAGCCAATGGTTGAGAAAGCAATAATGCCCAGCGCTAAAATCAAAAAGGCAGCCAGCGATTCTGAGGTAAGAATATTTTCATACTGAGGGCTACGTTGTATAAACCCCCAAACACTTAATACGGCAGATAGGGTAAGGAGCACGTAGGTATTAATGAGCCAGATATCCCAGCTCACATACCCTATTTCTTTTACATAAGCCAGAATAAGGTTTAGTACATAAAAACCGGAGATGATTAAGTAGTGACGCAAGCTTTTAGTTTGCCGTACTCCTCTTGTAATTATATTAATAAATGCGGCTGGGATTTCGTGGCCGATCATTAAAATAAAGAGTATGGTTAACCCAATCCCAAACAGGTAGCTGTTTGCCGACAGGAGTAGAAAGGGATTTGATTCCTGGCTATAATATGAAATGATAATACCGGTAATACCAAACAGACCGGTAATTAAACCAAGTCTGATAAAGAAAGAAAGGTGTGTGCCAATAGCATGCAGGTAATAGCAGAGTGCAATACAGGAAAACAAAAATACAAATGTGGGGTACTTATCGGTGAGCCCCATAATAGCCAGGTTTTCGAGTTTAAGAGAAACAATAAAAAGCAGGAAAAGAGTCATACCCGCTAAAAACCAGAATCGTTTTAATGTGGTAATAATGGCTAGCAGCACACCTATGCTAATCATGAACAAAACAAAGTACAGATGATGTAGCGTTACACTTATGTAAAGCGGACTTCCTAATTGTGTTGCAAATACAAAAAAATTATCAACTTTTACAGGTAGCTCGAAAAGCCCAACGGGCACGGTACGTTGGGTTACTTCTTCGTTTTGAATTTCTTCATAGTGCTCCCAACTGATTGCCGGGGCCGGGCTTTGAAAATATGCCTTCCATAACAGAATAATGGATGCGAAAAAAATTATCCCCAACAGGAGTAAAAAAAATTGTTCGGCTTTTGGCCAGTTTTTCCAGAATGCGAGTGTCATGTGCTTTTGTTCAGAAGGAATTATTCCAACACTTTTGGTACTCTAAAGTAGGTGTCATCTTTTTTCGGAGCACTCTCCAATGCAATACTTCTATTGAGATGTGTACTGGTCTTATCTTCCCGTAAGGCGTTTACCTCGTGGCTCATGGTAGTAAGGGGCTCTACACCTTCTGTATTTACTTCATTTAATTTTTCAACGAACGACAAGATGTTCGACATATCCTTTAGCATAGTCTCGGTATCTTTTTCGTTGAACTCCAGCCTGGCCAGATGTGCAATTTTATTCAGAGTTTCTTTGTCGAGTTGCATAATGTTAGTTCCTTGTCAATCACTTGGTAGACTTCTTTTTTGTACGCCTCAAGGGTGTTTAGAGTATAGGCGTTTGGGTAAATCGGTTCATGAAAGATTACGCGAACACACCCGGCCTGTACTCTTAACGGATTACGATCGGGCAAAATTATCCAATTGTTGGGAATGGTTACGGGGACAATAGGAATTTGTTTTTCGACCGATACCCGAAAAGCCCCATCTTTAAACGCAGCCATTTGGGGTGGAGTAGGTGTAACAATGCCACCTTCGGGGAAGATAACCAAACTCTTACCGGCTTCTATTGCTTTTAGAGATAGCAAAATGCTATTCATGCGGCTGCGAAGTTTGGAGCGGTTAACCATGATGTGCAGCTTGCGGTACATAAATCCGAAAAGTGGAATATGCTCCATGTCATTCTTGCCAACAAAAATGGAATTATGCGGATTGAGCCCAAGTGCCGGAATATCGAGATAAGAAAAGTGATTAGGGCAAAAAATGTATTGCTGGCTTGAATTGAGCCGTGCCCGGCACTCTATTTTAAAAGGTATAAAACTTAGTGTAAACCAAATATAGGCCCACCATCTGTTTAAAATACCAACCAGTTTAAATTGATTTTTAAAAATGATGGGGATAAGAAAGAATGGAAGTAAAATTATGAATAATACGGCAAAGAGAATGAGGCAATAATAGGTGTGAATAGTTCGCAGCACACGCATAAGGAACTAAAAAATTATGGCTTGTTTATTTTATCTGCCTTCGGAATCAGAATAATCTCCTTTTGCCGCCCATCGATGTAGCGAAAGCCAGCTTCGTCAAAATAGCCATCTTCTTCCAGTTGTATGCGAATGTCTTTTTTCCATTCCGGAATATTTACCGTGCAGTTCAATTCGATTGAGTAAGCGGTTTTGTAATGCATGGGGTAATCGCCTGTAAACGGTACGCCACCCTGCATATCCCACATACCAATGGTAGTGCCCGCAGCATGGCCATGAAACCCGATGGGGTGTGTATAGATAGATGGTGTTATACCTTCTGCAATAGCCTGCTCGCGTGTAGCTTTTAGTATTTCGTTACCGGTACGAGCTTCTGTGAAGTTGGATGTAAGAATGTCCTGTAGCCGGTTTCCTTTTGCAAATGCATCGCGCAGATATTTTGGCGCTTCGGTTTCTCCGGCTTTCAGAATATAGGCATGTTGTTGCGTATCGGTATTTAAGCGTAGATAGGTTATTCCAAAATCAACATGTAGTAAATCTCCGGGTTGTATAACAAGTGGTTGAGGACGCTTGGAGGTGATGGCCTCAGGTTCGTTACGCTGAATGGATACAGAAGTATGAAACCAGGTATCCAGTTTTAGCTCTTCAATGCGTTCGCGATACCACCACACTACATCTTCGGTTGTGGTTACGCCCGGTTGAATTACTTTGTCGGAAAAACCTTGCTGAATAATATCGTGTGCAATACGACAGATTTGCTGATAGATTGCCATTTCTTTTTCAGTACGGGTTTCTAACCAACTCACAGCAAGATTTTGAGCTGAAGTAACTTTGGGTTGAAGATTTTTAGGAAGCATCTTTAACAGATTGTCGTAATCGTTGGATGTAAGTCCATCGGCATGGCCATAGTGAGGCGATTTATTTACCCCAATTTTTTTTGGGTTACGCTCAGTAATAATTTTTCCAAGTTGTGCCCATTGGTCTGGGTTGGCGTCCGGATCCCATGCGCGTTTAAAAACTTTGCCTACATCGTAGCGGGCTACGGCCAGGTATTCCATTTCTTTATCGGCACCCCGATCGAACACAACCAGCATAGTAGTTCTACGGGCCGCATGCCAGGTAGCAGGCAACAGGGTGCGGATTACCGGATCTTCATTATACTCGCGCGAGATAATCACCCACATATCAAAACCTTCTCTGCGCATGAGCGCGGGTAATGTATTTCGTAATCGATCTTCCAATAGTTCATCAATGACGCGGGCCTGATCGCGCTGTGTTAAAATTACCGGTTGGCTGGATGCTAAAAACGAAACCGAAAGTAAGAATATAGAAAGAATGAACTTCATTGTTATGTATGGTATGAGTTTAACAATATTACCTTAATTGAATTTTGCACCGCTGGTCTTTCAGAATTTCTCCGGCCTTATCTACTTCAATGTGCGATTTGACATCGTCCATCTGTTCGCGTACGGCATCTTTAATTTCTTTCATGCGCATAGCTTCAATAAAGCGTTTTATGTCTTCGCGGTTTTCGAGTATGAGTTCCGGTACAAGGGCTGGCTTGTCATCATCGCCTTTGGCTACCATAGTAAAAAATGACGAGTTGGTGTGTTTAATAGTTCCGGTTTTTACATTTTGCGATTCTACCCGAATGCCAATGACCAGCGAGGTACGACCAACATAATTTACGGAAGCATGCAGCGAAACCAGTTCGCCTACTTCAACAGGCTGAAGAAACTCCACTTTATCTACGGTAACGGTAACACAATAGGTGCCCGCATGTTTGCTGGCTGTTGCATAGGCTACTTTATCCATCAGCGAAAGCAAAGTGCCACCATGAATTTTACCGCCAAAGTTGGCGTAGCTGGGAATCATTAATTCGGTAATGGTGGTTTGCGAGTAGTTAACGGGGCGCGGGGATTTCATAAAGATAAAGGTTAGCGTAGTAAGATAAGGTTTTTATCGGCTTGCTAAAAACTTGTATGGCAATTAGTCTTTTAGCATGGTATGAGACAGCCGGTTAAACCGAATTACCATAGCGCTTGCTGTTATAGTAAGGCCGATCAATAGCCCTATCCAAATGCCGATGGCAGCCCAATCCAAAACGAAAGCCAGCACGTAACCCAGTGGCAAGGCTATAACCCAGTACGCCACAAAAATTAAAAGCGAAGGGATTTTTACATCCTGCAATCCGCGCAAAGCACCAGCAGCTACCACCTGTATGCCGTCTGATAATTGAAAGAATGCGGCAATTATCATAAGCGAAGCTGTGAGTTGAATAACGACATCATCATCAATATATAATGCAGGTAAAAATTCTTTACCGAAAATAAATAGCAATGCCCAAAGCATCATAATGCCGGTAGCCATCCAGATCATAGCAAATGCCGAAGCCCGAAGATTTTTTTTGTCGTGTTGCCCCAGAAAATTTCCAACCCGAATGGTGGCCGCTGCTCCTAATCCCGAAGTTGTCATATAACTGATAGTAGCCAGGTTAATAGCAATCTGGTGTGCCGCCAATGCAGTTGTGCCTATCCAACCCATCATAATAGCAGAGAATCCAAACGCACCTGCTTCGAAAATAAACTGCGACCCCGCAGGGATACCTATGTGCAACATTTTCGAAATAAGTTTTGCAGAATATCCACCAACGGAAAATCCTGAACGATAGGGTTGATAGCGCCTGCCAAAATAAACGTAAGCCATCATGCTTATAGCCATGGCAACACGCGCGATTAAAGTAGCCCAGCCGGCACCATTCAAACCTAATTCCGGGAAACCGTAATGCCCAAAAATCAAAACGTAATTGAGCGCAATGTTTAGCAGGTTGCTGCCTACTACAATAATCATAGCTGCACGGGTGCGTTGCAAACCTTCGGCAAACTGCCGATAAGTTTGAAAAATCATAGTGGGAATAATGGATAGAGCTATTATGCTGAGGTATGGAAGTGCCAGTGTAACAACTTCTTCGGGCTGCCCCATGTAATGCATAAATGGTTCTATCCCGAAAATGAGCAGGACTAATGCAAATCCAGTTAGCAGGTTAATGAGTATACCATTCTTCAATACGGCAATGATTTTTGAAGATTCATTTGCCCCCTCAGCTTGTGCCACCAGTGGTGTAAGGGCATAGGAGACACCCACGCCAAAAAATAAAAGAACATTAAAGAACACATTGGCGAACGATGATGCGGCCAATGGGACAGCCCCCATCCAGCCCACCATTACACTATCGGCCACGCCCGTCATAACCTGCCCCAGCATGCTAAGCATAACCGGGTAAGCCAACAAAAAATTTGGTTTAATGTGCTGGTGCATTAGAGTTCCTTCATCAGCACTTTATAAAGTGCAATCATGGTTCCGATATCGTATTTGTGTACTTTTTCATTGGGAGAGTGGGCATGTTCTTCAGGAGCACCCACAAAACACCAATCGAATGGTACAGGGGTTCGCTGCAATTCGCCACCATCGCTCGAGCCCATGCCTTCTACTTCTAATTGATGAGTGATTTGAAATTTTTGTGCGAGGTGAATAATTTTGTCTACAAACTTTTTGCGGGGCAGGTTTCGATCGCGCAACGAAATAGCAACTCCCTTTCCATGATGCACACCATCTGTAACCCATGTAATATCTGAGATGAGTGCTTGCCGCACCTTATACTTTTTATAAATGTAATCGGCTAAGTAACCTACTGCTCCGCCACCATGTTCTTCCCAGCTACCGAAAATAATAATTCCATCTTTTAAGGTTTCAGCCACTTTAAGGGCATTAAAAATACCAAGGCGGTTATCCAGATAGGCAGATTCGATATAGTCTTCGCTTTCGCGGAAATCAATTTTGTAAGTAAGCGAAGTGCCGCGTTCAATCGGTCTTCCAAATTTGTAGAAAGCATGATTTTCTTTATCAAATTCCAATTCACATTCAATCGGGCCGTGTGCATCGTGCCCAACCAATTTGGTTCCGGCTTCGGCATCGGGGCTGCCAATGGAAAGTAATTGGTTGAAATACCGAACGGTAAACCCAACGGTATCCATGTGGGCGAAAATAGCCGTGCGTGGTTTACCAAACTTTAAAATTATGCAATCCTGAAATTGCTCGCCCGCAATTACCTGTGGCTTCGCTTTCCAATGCTTACTTTCTTTTTTAATGTATTGAAGCAGAAACTCTTGCAACGAGCTTTCCTCACCGGATGGCGCATGAACCTGGCAGAGTTGATGCAGCAGGCTGTAATCATTTTTTACCGGTTTTTCTTTTTTATTCTTAAGGGAAGCCATAGTATTTAACCTTTTTGTAAATTTTGCGATAGATAATGCGGTGCAAAAATAACCGGTTAGACTGATCTGAAACTAAACATGCAAGTAATTAACCTTGGCCAGCAAAATACTATAGCCAATCAATTTGTGGCAGACTTGCGCGATGTGGCGGTGCAAACCGACCGATTGCGTTTTAGAACAAATCTTGAAAGGTTAGGGGTAATAATGGCCTACGAAGTTTCCAAAACACTGGCATACCAACCTCAGTCTGTGCAAACACCATTAACCATAACACATACCAACCTGTTGCGTGCACAACCAATTCTGATAACCATTTTGCGTGCGGGGTTGCCTTACTTTCAGGGGTTTCAGAATTTTTTTGATGCCGCTCCTGCCGGATTTATTGGAGCCTACCGCAAAGAAGGAGCAGATATTAAAATTAATCTTGAGTATCTGGCAACCCCCAACCTAACAGATCAAACCGTTATTCTTATTGATCCGATGCTGGCCACTGGTAAATCAATTATTCGGGCAGTGCAGGAATTAGAGCGACATGGAAAACCCGCACATATTCATGTGGCCGCCCTAATAGCTACTCCGGAAGGGATAAAATTTGTGCAGGATAACCTGAAGCATTCCGCCACAATCTGGACGTTTGCCATTGATGAAAAATTAGACCATCGGTTTTATATTGTACCGGGTCTGGGCGATGCAGGAGATTTGAGTTTTGGAGAGAAAATTTAAAATTCAATCAGAAAAAAAAATAGTAATCTTGAATTTTGAGTTAGCGTTATGTGGGAAGAGGTTCTGAAAGCAGTATCGGTTTACTTGTCAGCCATGATCAAATTTATTTTTGGTCCGATAGGAGGAAAGACAGCCGGACTGCATTTAATTACCACTATGGTGGTTACCGTATCGGGGATGATGACAACAGTAGTAGCCTTTACCTACTTTGGTGAGTTTATTCGTAAACGTATAATAGCACGGTTCAAGAGAAATAAACCAGAGCAACCGAATGCTGTCCCTAAGAAGAATTTTTTTAAGCGTTATGGTCTGGCGGGTGTAGCCTTTCTTACCCCCATTATTCTTACGCCCATTGGTGGTACTGTGTTAGCAGTAAGTTTAAGTTCTAATCGCGAAAAGATTTTGTTATATATGCTTATTAGTGCCTGCCTGTGGTCGGTAATCTTAACCTGTGCGGTGTATTTTGGGTACGATGCCGTAATGAACTGGGTAGATAAGATGCAACCCGATAAGATACTTGAATGAGCAGTTGTTTGTAAGCCCGCAGGGACGAGATAAACTAACGATAGGCATAACGCATCGACTTGAGTATTAACAGTGAACTAATATTAGTTCTGCAGGAAAGAAATAGTAAATACCATGGGACAATCGCTTGTAAAGAACTACCTGCACCTTGTATTCAGCACCAAGCACAGACAACCACTGATATATCCGCCTGTAGAGGAAGAGTTGCACCGTTATCTGGGTGGGATTTGCAACCAACTCGAATGTCAGGTTATTCAGGTAGGAGGTTACACAGACCATATTCACATCCTGTGTATGCTATCAAAGAAAATAGCATTGGTAAAGCTAATGGAAGAGTTAAAATCGCATTCTTCTAAATGGATAAAGACAAAAGGAGAACAGTATGAGAATTTTTACTGGCAAGATGGTTATGGCGCATTTTCAGTTAACCCCTCAGAAGTAGACACAGTGATTGATTATATAGTCAACCAGCACAATCACCACAAACAGAAAACCTTTCAGGATGAGTACAGGGCTTTTTTAAAAAAATACCAGGTAGAATATGACGAGCGCTACGTTTGGGATTGATACGAAAGGGTATTACGCCCTTTCAGGGCTACAGAGATGGAGTTGTTAATACACCGGGCTACACCCAGTGTTAAAGTTATCAGACCCTTTCAGGGCTGTTAGAGATTTCATACTCACCGACTAATCAAGATGAGGCAGGGTAGCAGCAGGGGCGAGATAATTTATTCCTTGTCCGAAAAGGTATTACGCCCTTTCAGGGCTTTGGAGATGTGGACTTATTTTAACACCGGGCTGCACCCGGTGTTAAAGCTATCAGACCCTTTCAGGGCTGTTAGTGTTTTCATTCATTCGCATGTTTTGATTTGTGATAGTAGCCCTGCAGGGGCGGCATACCTTAACGATGGGAGTAACCCATCGACTTGAGCACAAAGACTGAGTTACTGTGAGCCCTGCAGGGGCGAGATAATTTATTCCTTGTCCGAAAAGGTATTACGCCCTTTCAGGGCTACGGAGATGTGTACTTTATTTAAGCACCGGGCTACACCCGGTGTTAAAGTTATCAGGCCCTTTCAGGGCTGTTAGTGTTTTCATTCATTTCGCATGTTTTGATTTGTTATAGTAGCCCTGCAGGGGCGGCATACCTTAACGATGGGAGTAACCCATCGACTTGAGCATAAAGACTGAGTTACTGTGAGCCCTGCAGGGGCGAGATAATTTATTCCTTGTCCGAAAAGGTATTACGCCCTTTCAGGGCTATGGAGATGGAGTTGTTAAATACACCAGCTGCACCCGGTGTTTAAACTATCAGGAGGCTGTCTCAAAAGTCAAATTAAGATTGGAATGTCATTCCGGCCTTGTGCCGGAATCTCGTTTAGTACCACGAAATCGAGATCGCGGAACAAATCCGCGATGACAGAACGACTTTTGAGACAGCC
>Ga0209573_1000243_pt1 | contig 135293 bp, 136 predicted proteins | sample TNRBio252014_DNA_FD_185870 | JGI IMG/M metagenome (GOLD analysis project Ga0209573, IMG submission 185870) | Wastewater treatment Type I Accumulibacter community from EBPR Bioreactor in Madison, WI, USA - TNR Reactor_6/25/2014_ DNA (SPAdes)... | ecosystem: Engineered > Bioreactor > EBPR >...
CCGGGCAGTCCACATGCGCGTAGTGGCGCTTGTCCGTCTCATATTCCACATGCGCCGTCGAAATCGTAATCCCGCGTGCCTTTTCCTCAGGTGCCGCGTCAATCGAATCGTACGCCTTGTATTCCGCCTTACCCGTCTCCGCCAATACCTTCGTGATCGCAGCCGTCAACGACGTCTTGCCATGATCAACATGACCTATCGTTCCAATGTTGCAGTGCGGCTTGTTACGCTCAAATTTACCCTTAGCCATGATTACCTACCTTTTATTTCCTATAGTTCCTGTTGTCTCATCAAAGTTTAAGCAACTTTTGCCAAAATCTCATCGGCCACGTTACCCGGCACGCGCTCGTAATGATCGAACTGCATACTGTACTGCGCACGCCCCTGCGACATGGAGCGCAGCGTATTGACGTAGCCGAACATATTGGCCAGCGGCACCATCGCGGTCACCACGCGGGCGTTGCCGCGCTGATCCATTGACTGCACGTTGCCGCGGCGGGAAGACAGATCGCCGATAATATCGCCCATATATTCTTCCGGGGTGATCACTTCCACCTTCATCATCGGCTCGAGCAATACGGGAGCCGCCTGGGGAATACCCTCACGGAACGCCGCACGCGCAGCGATTTCGAACGCCATCACGCTGGAATCCACATCGTGGTAAGCGCCGTCCACCAGACGTGCTTTGAAATCGATGGTGGGGAAGCCCGCCAGCACACCGTTATCATGCGCGGACGCCAGGCCTTTTTCGACTCCCGGCACATACTCACGCGGCACCGAACCACCAACGATCGCGCTTTCAAATGCGTAACCGGCTCCCGGCTCCTGCGGCGTGAATTCGATAATAACACGCGCATACTGACCCGCGCCGCCGGATTGTTTCTTGTGGGTATAATCCATGGTGAACGGCTTGCTGATCGTCTCGCGGTACGCCACCTGCGGCGCGCCGACATTCGCTTCGACCTTGAACTCGCGCTTCATACGATCCACGATGATCTCCAGGTGCAATTCGCCCATGCCCTTGAGGATGGTCTGACCGGATTCTTCATCCGTAGCCACACGCAAAGAGGGGTCTTCCGCCACCAGCCGCGCAATGGCCATCGACATTTTTTCCTGGTCGCCTTTGGTTTTCGGCTCAATGGCCACTTCGATCACCGGCTCGGGGAACTCCATGCGCTCCAGCACCACCTGCTTGTCCACATCGCACAGCGTATCGCCGGTCGTGCTGTCTTTCAGACCCGCCAACGCCACGATGTCGCCCGCATAGGCCTCTTTCACGTCTTCCCGGCTGTTTGCGTGCATCAGCAGCATCCGGCCAATACGCTCCTTCTTGCCTTTGACGGTATTCATCACGAACGTGCCGGACTCCAGCTTGCCGGAATAAATGCGCGTAAAGGTCAGCGAGCCTACAAACGGATCGTTCATAATCTTGAATGCCAGCGCGGAGAAGGGCTCTTCGTCCGACGAACGGCGCACGATTTCCTCGTCGGAGTCCACTTTGTGACCGCGAATGGGGGGAATATCGAGCGGAGAAGGCATATACTCCACCACCGCATCCAGCAACGGCTGCACGCCCTTATTCTTAAAGGCGGAACCGCAGAGAACCGGTACGAATTTCAGCGCCACCGTACCTTTGCGAATGCAGTCGCGAATCTCGTCTTCACTCACCGCTTCACCACCAAGATATTTCTCCATGATGGCATCATCCATCTCTACCGCGGTCTCCAGCATCTTTTCGCGGTATTCATTGGCCTTATCCTGCATATCGGCGGGGATTTCCACCTCATCCCACTGCGCGCCCAGGCTCTCGTCACGCCAGATCAGCGCCTTCATTTTGATAAGGTCGACCAGCCCTTTGTAATTTTCTTCCGAACCGATCGGCAACTGAGTCACCAGCGGCACCGCACCCAGACGGCTGATAATCATATCCACGCACCGATAGAAATCGGCACCGATACGATCCATTTTATTCACAAAGCACATCCGGGGAACGCCGTATTTATCAGCCTGACGCCATACGGTTTCGGATTGCGGCTCCACCCCTGCCACGGAATCGAACACCGCCACCGCACCATCGAGAACCCGCAAGCTGCGCTCCACCTCAATCGTAAAGTCCACATGCCCCGGCGTATCGATAATATTGATGCGGTAATTTACATCCCGGCACTGCCAGAAACAGGTCGTGGCGGCAGAGGTAATCGTGATCCCGCGCTCCTGCTCCTGCTCCATCCAGTCCATGGTGGCCGCACCCTCGTGCACCTCACCGATCTTGTGCGACTTACCCGTATAATAGAGAATACGCTCGGTGGTCGTGGTCTTGCCCGCATCGATATGCGCCATGATTCCGATGTTACGATAATGCTCAAGTTTGGTCTGACGCGCCATATTTTATTCTCAGTGATTAGTATTTGGTAATTGGTGATTAGTGAACACGCGCCCACTCTCCATTCGCCTTATACCCTCTGCACCGATCCTCCTGTTTTCCAATTACTACTTACTATTTCCCAATCACCAACTACCAGCGATAATGCGAGAAGGCACGGTTTGCCTCCGCCATTTTATGCGTATCCTCGCGCTTCTTCACCGCCGCTCCGCGACCATGAATCGCATCCAGCAATTCGGCAGCCACGCGGCTTTTCATGGTACGCTCGCTGCGCGAACGCGCTGCAGAAATCAACCAGCGAATCGCCAACGCCTGCTGGCGATCATAGCGCACTTCCATCGGCACCTGATACGTCGCGCCACCCACACGGCGGGAACGAACCTCGACGCTTGGCTTCACGCTCTCCAGCGCCTCTTTAAATACTTCCAGCGGGTCGCGCCCGGTTTTTTCACGGACGATATCCAGCGCCCCGTATACAATACGCTCTGCAACCGACTTCTTGCCCTGCAGCATGATGACGTTCATGAAACGGGTCAGCACCTGGTTCCCGTATTTGGGATCCGGAAGTACGGGACGTTTGACTGCTCTGTGCCTACGCGACATAGTTTCTTACCCTTACCTTATTCGTTATTTGGGACGTTTAGCGCCATAAAGCGAACGGCGCTGCTTACGATCTTTTACACCCTGCGTATCAAGCGTACCGCGGATGATATGGTAACGCACACCCGGCAAGTCTTTCACCCGGCCGCCACGGATCATCACCACGGAGTGCTCCTGCAGGTTATGCCCCTCACCCGGAATATACCCGATCACTTCATAGCCGTTCGTAAGACGAATCTTGGCTACTTTCCGAAGCGCGGAGTTCGGCTTTTTCGGCGTCGTGGTATAGACCCGCGTGCACACTCCCCGCTTTTGCGGGCAGGATTCCATCGCGGGAACTTTATTTCTCTTGGTCACAGGCTTGCGCGATTTGCGGACCAACTGGTTAATTGTGGGCATACCAGCTCTCGTTCTCTCTTAACTTGTTCAAATAAACCTTCCGTGCGCATGACTGCCTCTTCCCTTGCGGAAGTAAGGCTTTGCGCGCACCCATGAGAACTAACCCGTCCTCGCGGGAGGGTGCAAAATACTGATGCGACCCCCACTCGTCAAGCGCAAAATTATACAGACTTTATTTTTCCGCTCCACTCGCGTACAATATATTGCAAGCGGCCAGAAAATAAGGCTGAATCCGCCACCTGAGAAGGCGGAAGAAAAAGGATAGAAACAACATAATTTGGTGGTTGCTATTTAAAGAATCTACCATATGTTGTTTTTAGGTTGTGATTTCACCGATTAGGGTCTAAGGTGGTCGCGGCTTTTTTAGGGGTATGTTTAAAAGCGGATCGCTAAGTGAAGAATACAATTATTTCCACTGCCAGCATCTATTCTCATGCCAAACAGAGAAAATCTTTTGGTAAGCAAAAGGTGACCGGCATCCCCTCCCGTCGCGCTGCCCGCTTACGCATGGCCTGGTTTGTCATCGGCACCAGCTTCGGCATGATGCTTTCCTCCTTCGGTCACTGGGCCTCGGAATTCTCCCTTGACTCCTTTGAAATGGTGACGCTTCCCGAAATGCCCGCTCTCTCCCTGGCTTTCCCGGAAGATGACGAGGCGGACGTAGCGAACGTCACCCCCCCTAAGAAACACCCGGAAAAAGAAATTGTGGCGGCAAAACCGCCCATTCAATGGCCTCACGACGTTCATATCACGATTTCTTCCGGGGATCGCCTGATTGATATTCTGACCGATCAGGGTATTGCACATAAAGACGCCTTTGAAATTGTCCGCCAGATCCGTAAAACCTTTGATCCACGCACCCTGCGCACGGGTCATGAAGTGAAGCTGGTGCTGGACAAAGACCGCTCGCGCACCGAGGAAACGGCGGCCACGCTTAAACAAATGACGATCCACCTTTCTAAGATAGAGGATGTGAATATTAGTGCCGCGGGAGGAGGAAAATGGCTCTCTCAGCGAGTAAAAGAGCCGGTCATGACGGAAGTACGCCATGGCGGCGGCCCTATTAAGAGCAGCTTTTATGTCACGGCTCACCAGGTGGGCGTGCCGGATAAAGCGATCGTCGAGTTGATTCGCGCCTATAGTTACGACGTGGACTTCCAGCGTGACATCCGCGCCGGGGATGCGCTGGACGTTATGTATAACAGCATGGTGACCGCCGACGGAGATTTCGTGGGCACGGGCGATGTGCTGTACGCCGAGTTGAAAACAGGCGGGAAATCACTGAAAATATACAGATATACCAATGGCATGGGGATTACCAGCTATTATAACGAAAAAGGCGAGAACGTCAAAAAGGCGCTGCTGCGCACCCCGGTGGACGGCGTACGCATCTCTTCAGGTTTTGGAATGCGTAAACATCCGATTCTGGGCTATTCCAAGATGCACCGGGGCATTGACTTCGCCGCACCCCGGGGAACCCCCATTTATGCAGCGGGCGATGGGGTGGTGGAATATTCCGCTCCTTTCTCCGGCTACGGCAATTACCTGCGCATCCGGCACAACGCCAGTTACAAAACTGCCTATGGGCATATCAGCCGGTTTGCCAGCGGTATTCATAAAGGCAGCACCGTGCATCAGGGGCAGGTGGTGGCTTATGTCGGCTCTACGGGAATGGCGACGGGGCCGCATCTGCATTATGAAATCCTGCGCAACAATACCCAGGTGAACCCGGCGGGCGTGAAATTCGCGGGCGGCGACAGGCTCACGGGGCGGGAATTCGCTAAATTCCAGGAAATCAAACGGGGCTATGAAACACGTCTGGCAACCTTCAAAGCCGCCCCGACCAAACTCGCATCGGCGAAATAAATACTTCTGTGACAAAATGATGAAGTTTTTATAGCCCGGCTTGTACCAGGGTTAATACCCGTCTATGGAGAAATCCGGCTTTCTTCTGAAAGGGTAATGGTATGAATACGCAAACTTCACAGAACACTTCTTCGGATTTTTTGCCCCGGTGGAGGATGGAATATGACCATATTGGGGATCCTCGCATTCAGATGAACATGAAAGAGGATCTAAAAGCCGCCGAAGAATTTAATAAGAAGTATAAAGACCGGGTTAATAGGCTGAACGCCAGAGAGTTGCTTGCCGCAGTCCAAGAACGTGAAGCACTGACTGCGCGCGCCGCCTCGCCTCTTTTATATGCGACGATGATGTATCATGGTCATATGAATGACCCAGGGATTGCTGCGTTTTATGAGGAAATTCAAAACCTTGCGCACACTGTGAACAGTCACCTTTTGTTTTGGGACGAGGCACTACAGAAGCTCAACGGTGATAAATTGGAGGCTATGTGCGCAGAAGAGCCGGGGCTTACTCACTATCGTCCCTATTTCGCACAGGTCAGAATGCTTACGCCGCATACACTGAGCGAGGAGCAGGAAAAAGCCCTCACTTCGTCTGGCAGCGAAACCCAGGAGCCCGGTCTGGTAACACAACGCTCTCTGTTGGAAAGCCGCTATGGAAAAATAAGTGCTCAATTAACTTTTCCGTATCGCGGGGATACGCTCTCCCTGGCGCAAATTCGCGTCCTGCGAGAATCTTCTGATGAGACAGTGCGCAGGGATGCCCATAAAGCTATACACGAAACATTTGCTAAACTGGCTCAAAAAGAGGGCGACACTCCCGCCTCTCTCATGAACCAGCTCATTGATGGCTACACTAAGGAAGATACCCTCCGTGGTTACCTCCACCCCGATAGTGCGGCACTTCTGGCTAATCATCTCGAGCGCAATGTAGTGGATACGCTTCGTTCCGTGGTGAAAGAACATTATTCACTCAATCAACGCTACCTCAGGGCAAAGGCCAAATTGCTAGGCAAAGATATGTTGGAACCTTGGGATGTTATGGCACCCACGACCAAAACTTCTGACAAAAAGATTCCCTGGGAAGAAGCAAAGGAAACCGTTTTGCAGGCCTTCCATGCCTTCTCGCCTGATATGGAAAAAATTGCCCGGCAAGCGTTCGATGAACACTGGATAGATGCTGAAATCCGCGATGGCAAATATCCGGGCGCCTTCTGTTGCGATCCAAGTGATGGCCTTCGCGCCGGGGGACACCCATATGTTTCCTTGAATTATCAGGGGCGTCCAAGCGATGTGATCACACTCGCACATGAGCTGGGACACGCTATCCACCATGTACTCGTGGCAAATAAGCATGGAGACCTCATGGACTCCATACCCACTGCATTTGCGGAAACTGCATCGCTTTTCGCTGAAACACTGGTGATGAAAGGACTCATGACAAAAGCAAAAACCGATGAGGAAAAGCTCGAATTGCTGGATCAGAAAATCACCCGCCTGACGGGAGCCATTATGTTGCAGATTTCCTATGATGAATTTGAACAAAAAATTCGCACAGAATCCAAATATGGAGCATTGAGCGCCGAAAGCTATGCGAGATTATGGAAGGAATGTCAAAATGAACGTCTGGGCGATGCCGTAAAAGACGACCCACAGGATAAAGGGCATAGTTGGGCGGCCGTGCCGCATTTCTTTGTGAATCCTTTTTATGTCCATTCTTATGCGTTTGCTGATTTATTGGTGGCCAGCCTGTTCAAACAATTCGAGGAGGAAAAAGCCGCTGGGAAGGATAATGAGTTTATGGAAAAATACATGCAGATGCTGACCGCCGGGGGCACAGAGCACCATAGCGTGGCGTTGAAGGAACGTTTCGGAGACAAGTTCGACCTCAGTAGCCCTAAATTCTGGGAGGGAGGTATCCAGGTTTTCGCCGATTATGTCAGTGAATTTGAGAAGCTGGTCGATCAACAAAGAAAAAGCGCCCCGAACACGAAGGTGACAGGAAGCACGCCTACCCATGTAGGCACAGCAGCAAAGGATAATGCTGCGGTGAGAAGAGCCGGCTAAGCCGCCTTCTCATCCCGCTTCTTGGCCTTGCCAAAGAGCAGCCCGTCTTCGTCGGCGCTGATGGGAATCATGGAACCATCGGCAATGGCGCCTTCCAGAATCAGCGAGGCCAGTTTGTTTTCCAGCGACCGCTGGATCACGCGCTTTAAGGGACGTGCGCCGTAGATGGGATCGTAGCCATGCTGTGCGATCCAGTCGAGCGCCTTGTCGTCGAGTTCCAGCGACACCTGGCGCTCCTCCAGTCGCTGGCGCACGCGCTCCAGCTGGATATTCACGATATTGTGCATCAATTCGCGTCCCAGACGGTTGAAGAGGATAATCTCGTCCAGCCGGTTCAGAAATTCGGGACGGAATGCCTGACGCACCTCGTCCATGACCCGGCCGCGTATCTGCTCGATATTTTCCCCGTCCTTCAGCTCCGCGATATAATGCGCACCGAGGTTAGAGGTCAGCACGATGATCGTATTGCGGAAATCGACCGTCCTGCCCTGGCCGTCGGTAAGGCGTCCGTCATCCAGCACCTGCAGCAGCACGTTGAAGACGTCCGGATGGGCTTTTTCCACCTCGTCGAACAGAATCACCTGGTAGGGGCGGCGGCGCACCGCTTCCGTCAGCGCCCCTCCCTGATCGTATCCCACATAACCCGGAGGCGCGCCGATCAACCGCGAGACCGCATGTTTTTCCATATATTCCGACATATCGATGCGCACCATCGCCTGTTCGTCGTCGAACATGAAGCGCGCCAGGGCTTTGGTCAATTCGGTCTTGCCCACGCCGGTGGGGCCCAGAAAGAGGAAGGAACCGAGAGGGCGATTGGGATCCTGCAAACCGGCGCGGGCGCGGCGCACGGCGTTGGCCACCGCCACCAATGCTTCATCCTGCCCTACCACATGTTTGCGCAATTCCTCTTCCGCCCGCAGAAGCTTCTCGCGCTCACCCTCCAGCATCCGCTCCACCGGGATACCCGTCCAGCGGGCGACAATGGAAGCAATATCCTGATCCGTCACGGATTCACGCAGCAAGGCGTTATCCGCTTTATTGTCCGCCTTTTCTTCCGCCGTTTCGATACGTTTCTCCAGATCGGGAATGATGCCATACGCAAGTTCCCCGGCGCGGGCGAGATCGCCTTTGCGCTGCGCCTGTTCCAGTTCGGCGCGAGCGTTCTCCAGCTGCTCCTTAAGCGTGCTGGAATCGGCAAGCTGCGCTTTCTCCGACTGCCAGCGCAGCGTCAGCTCTCCCGATTCCTGCTCCAGTTCCTGCAGTTCCTCTTCCAGCTTGACCAGACGTTCCTTGGAGGCGTTGTCGGTTTCCTTCTTCAATGCCTCCCGCTCGATTTTCAACTGGATGATTTTACGGTCAAGCTCGTCCAGTTCTTCGGGTTTGCTGTCTACTTCCATACGCAGGCGCGACGCAGCTTCGTCCACCAGATCGATGGCTTTATCCGGCAGGAAACGATCAGAAATATAGCGGTTTGAGAGCATGGCCGCCGCCACCAGCGCACTATCGGTGATCTTCACCCCATGATGCACCTCGTATTTTTCCTTCAGCCCACGCAGGATGGAGATCGTATCCTCTACCGTCGGCTCCGTCACAAACACCGGCTGGAAACGCCGTGCCAGCGCCGCGTCTTTTTCTATATGCTTGCGATACTCCTCCAGCGTGGTCGCGCCCACGCAGTGCAGCTCCCCGCGTGCCAGGGCAGGCTTGAGCAGATTGGAGGCGTCCATCGCACCTTCGGCCGCGCCAGCGCCCACCAGCGTGTGCAACTCATCGATAAAGAGGATGATATCCCCCTGCGCCGCATGAACTTCCGCCAGCACCGCCTTCAGCCGCTCCTCGAATTCCCCGCGGAATTTCGCCCCGGCAATCAGCGCGCCCAGATCGAGCGACAGGAGCTTGCGGTTGCGCAGGTTTTCCGGCACGTCTCCGGCGACAATCCGCTGCGCCAGCCCTTCGACAATGGCCGTCTTGCCCACCCCCGGCTCCCCGATCAGCACCGGGTTGTTTTTCGTGCGCCGGGACAAGACCTGCATGGAACGCCGGATTTCCTCGTCCCGCCCGATCACCGGGTCCAGACGGTTCTGCTGCGCCATCTCGGTCAGGTCGCGTGTGTATTTCTTCAATGCCTGATACGTCTCTTCCGCATTAGCTGAAAACGCTTTTTTGCCGCCGCGGATGGAGGCGATCACGGAGGTAAGTTTCTGCGGGGTTGCACCAAACTGCTTGAGGAGTTTTCCTGCTTTGGACTCATCGTTCATGGAGATTGCCAGAACGAGTATTTCGACGGTCACAAAATTATCGCCGGTTTTTTGCGCCTGCTCTTCCGCCGTGCCCAGCACACGGGCGGTTTGCGGATCGAGATAGGTCTGGGTCGCGCCGCTGCCTTCGACGACGGGCTGACGACCCAGCTCTTCCTCAATCTCATCCTTGAGCGCCTGCGGGTTAATTCCCGCCCCTTCCAGGAGCGCCCAGGCCGTGCCTTCCTTCTGCTCCAATGCCGCATGAAGCAGATGCTCGGGCATCATCCGCTGGTGTTTGCGGCGAATCGTATCCATCTGCGCTTTCTGGAGGATGGACTTTGCATGTTCTGTGTAGCGTTCTATTTGCATGTTCTATATGATCTATCGGGTTGATGGATATGTAGGGTATGAATCTACCGGATGTTGTTTAAAAATATGGTGCTAAATACAGTTTCGACAAGGGTTGAGACAAAAATCTTTCTTTTCTGTGTGTTTTTGTCTTTATATCCCACCTCATTAACGGCTGCCCCCGTAGTATCGGCAGAGGCTCCCATTTCCGTTGCGCCCCTGGAAGAAGCCCGCTACCGCATTTACTGGAACGGCATTCGCCTGGGGAAGCTCTGGCTGTACTGGAAAGAGGACGGAGAGCGTTACAACGCGGAAGTCTCCATCAAGACATCCGGTGTGGCGCGGGTGTTCAGCAAACAGGATCGGAGAGCCAAAGTCGCCGGACGCATGGCGCGCAACAATGGAATGGAATATTATTTCCCTGAAAAGTACGAGTATTTCTCTAAAGGAAAGCGCAAAACCCGTGAGGTGCGCATCACTTATGCGCAAGACGGAAAAATCGCCCATCTGTCGGTGAGTCCTCCCGACGATCCCAAACGCCGCCCCCCTGTCAGCGAAACAGGTCAGAACGCCGCGTACGACCCCTTAACGGCGTTGCGCGCCATTCTCCATTACGCACAGAACCTCTCCCAGGGAGGGCACGATACCAGCAGCAATTTCACCGTATTTGACGGAAGGCGCCTGACGCGCATTGTGGCCACCCCTACCATGCATGACAGCGATTGCGGCAAGGGCTGCGTCATCGCCCACGGGACGCGGGAATTGGTAGAGGGCTACACGGACGAAGAAAAAGAAGAATTCGCCCAGAGCAAGGAAGCGCCGGTCATGCTGGAAATCACTCCTTCCATCCATCGCTTTCCACAAAAAATTTCCACCAGCACCCCGTTGGGGACGGTCTACGCCACGCGGTATAAGTAGCAACGTAAAGCTAGAGACCTGCCATTTTCGGCGCGGGCAGTACGGATGCCAGTTGTGCGCCGTCATCATTGGCTTCCGTCTCCGGTCTGGCCGCCCTCTCTTGTGCCGCCGGTTTCGCCCTGGCGGGTCTTTCTCTTACGGGCGCGGCTTCATCGCTTGCTTCCTCGGCCTGAACTTCTGCTCCGGTTTCGCCTTCTTCGCCGCCGTTATCCGCACGCTCCGGGGAGGGCTGGCGCGGGGTAAACTGAGCATCGATCGCGTTCAGTATCCGCAGGTAATGGTCGGCATGTTGCAGATAATATTCCGACTCCACCCGGTCGCCGGAAGAAAGCGCGTCTTTTGCCATCGCCTGGTATTTGTCGCGGTTCGTCTGCGCCTGTTTACGCATCCGCGGATTGACGGAGTCCGAATCATTGTCCCCGCCGCCGAAACGGCCGCCGCCGCCATGACCGCCCGATTTACGGGTAAATCGGCGCTTGTTGTTGTTATTGTTATTGCTTCCGCCGTTACGCCCGCCGGAATAATGGGTCTTCTTTCGCATGTTATTATACTCCGTCATGTGCTTCCATCAGTTAGGTTGAAGAATCAATACACGGGGGATGCCCGCAAGGTCGGGACGTTGTCCCACCACTCTCAATCCGGCCTCAAGCGCCAGCGACGAGACGCTCTCCGCCTGCCCGGCGCCTATTTCCACCAGCATCAGGCCGTTTTTTTCCATATGCCGTTTCGCCTGCGGCAACAGCGTGCGATAGGCATGGAGCCCGTCTTCTCCGCCAAACAGGGCGATGAAGGGGTCATGTCTTCGTACCTCCGGCATCAGCGTTTCCGCGTCCGACTCGGCGATATAGGGCGGGTTACAAAGGATAAGGTCGAACACACCGTCTATCTGGTCACACCAGTCAGAAACCTGAAAGACCGCACGGCTTTCCATTCCCAGTCGATGGGAGTTCTCACGCGCCACCTTCAACGCCTCTTCGCTAATGTCCACACCGACCCCATGCGCATTTTCATATTCGCCCAGCAGCGACAAAAGCAGGCAGCCTGTTCCCGTGCCTAAATCCAGGAGGGTGCGCACCTGCTCCGGCGAACGATAAGAAAGCGCCGCCTCCAGCAAAATTTCGCTATCCGGGCGCGGATCGAGCGTGGCCGCACTCACGATAAAATCATGCTTCCAGAAGCCGCGACACCCCCGAATCTTGGCCACCGGCTCACGTTTTATGCGCCGGGCGATGAGGGCATCGTACAGGGCAATCGCGCTGTCGCTGACGGAAACGTCCGTACGCAACAAATCCTCCCGGGCAAGCCCTAACGCATGTTGCAGCAATAAGCGCGCATCCAGCAGCGCCGTCTCCACCCCCACTTCATGCAGCCGCGAAGTGCCCCATTCCAATAGCTGGCTGGCGCGCAGCGTGGCGGGTACTTCGCCGTCCGTCCAGGAAGAGACTCGTGCGTTCATCATTGTTTCTTTTCCTCGAAAGCCGCCGCCAGGAGCGCCGCCTGATCCGCCGCCACCAGTGCCTCGACAAATTCTTTCAGCCCCTCGCCGTTCATCACTTCATCGATGTTATATTTGGTAAGGGTAATCCGATGATCGGACACCCGGCCTTGCGGAAAATTATAGGTGCGGATGCGTTCCGAACGGTCGCCGGAGCCGACCATGCTTTTGCGCTCGGCCGCCCGCGCACTGGCGGCTTTCTCGCGCTGCGCCTCAAACAGACGCGCACGCAGAATTTTCATCGCTTTCGCCTTATTCTTATGCTGGGATTTTTCGTCCTGCTGCTGCACCGTGATACCGGTGGGAAGGTGCACGATGCGCACCGCGCTATCGGTCGTATTCACCGACTGGCCGCCCGGGCCTGAGGCACGGAATACGTCGATGCGCAGGTCTTTCTCCTCGATATGCACATCCACTTCCTCGGCTTCGGGCAGCACCGCCACCGTCGCCGCCGAGGTATGGATCCGCCCGCCCGCTTCCGTCACCGGCACACGCTGCACGCGATGCACGCCGGATTCGAATTTCAAGCGGCCATACACATTCTTCCCCGTAATGGTCGCCGTGCCTTCCTTGAGGCCGCCCAGCCCCGTGTCGGACATTTCCATCACCTCGAATTTCCAGCCCATGACTTCAGCAAAACGCTGGTACATCCGGAAAAGCTCCATCGCAAACAGGGAGGCTTCGTCACCGCCGGTGCCTGCCCGCACTTCCAGAATAATGTTGCGCGCATCCGCTTCGTCTTTCGGCAGCAGCGCCACCTGCACCTGCTTTTCCAGGTGGGGGATCAGTTTCTCGATCTGATGGATTTCGTCCTTGGCCAACGTTTTCATTTCCGCATCAGACCCTTTATCCTCCAAAATACCCTGGAGGTCTGTCAATTCCTTGCGCGCCTGCTTCAGGCTGAGCACGGTTTCAACAATCGGGCTAAGCTCCGACAATTCACGCGACAACCTGCCATATTCCCCGGCGGGAAGCTGGTCAGGTCGGGCAACTGCGTTACCCAGCTCCTCGTGCCGCTTCAGCAGCCCTTCGAGTTTTTCCTGTGGGATCATAGATTAAACAGTCAAATACATGCTTTGATTTTTGCCAGCGCCACCGCGTGCGCGAGCGTCTCCTGCGTTCCTTCTCTCAAATTCTTGAGACTGACCTGAGCGGTTTTTATTTCCTCATCCCCTAACAGGGCTGCGAACCGCGCTCCTATGGCATCCGCTTTTTTCAATGCCTTACCTATATTATGATGCACAATCACTTCCGCTGCAATAGCTGAATTTCGTAATTCATGCGCTAATTTCATCGCTTCCGGCACGGCCGATTCACCCAACGCTATCACTGCCACCGTATTTTTCCCGTCTTTCTGCGCCCGCGCCAGCTCCATCAACGCCAGCCGCTCCACACCCGCCGCCCAGCCAATGCCGGGAATAGAAGGCCCGCCCATCTGGGCGACCAGCCCGTCATATCGGCCACCGGCCAGCAAGGTATTTTGAGCGCCCAGAGCCCCGCTCGTCCATTCAAACACCGTATGGGTGTAGTAATCGAGGCCGCGTACCAGACGCGGGGAGACAATATAGGAAATCCCAAGCGACGCAAGCCCTTCTTTCACGGCCGCAAACCAGTTGGTTGCTGCAGAAGTGAAATATTCTCTCATTTCAGGTGCATTGGCAACGATTGCCTTATCCTGTTCCTGCTTGGAATCGAGAATCCGCAGCGGGTTCTTCTCCAGCCTGACGCGGCTTTCTTCCGAGAGATTCTCCCGATGCGCCTGCAAATACTCCACCAGCGCGGCGCGGTAAGCGTCGCGGCTCTCATTGTCACCCAGGGAGTTCAGCTCCAGCGTCGTGTCGCTCACGCCGAGTGCGGCCAGCACCTGCGCGGAGCAGGCGATGGATTCCACATCATGGCGGGGGGCATCCGCGCCCAGCATCTCCACGCCGATCTGGTGGAACTGGCGCAGCCTCCCTTTTTGCGGGCGCTCGTAACGGAAGGCCGGGCCAGCATAGAATGCCTTGAAGGGCAATTGCTGCGTGAGCCCGTTTGAAATGAAGGCGCGCACCACGGAGGCGGTGAATTCCGGGCGCAGCGTCAGCGACTCTCCGCCACGGTCGGTGAAGGTGTAGGTTTCCTTGGTAATCACGTCCGACGTCTCACCCAGCGTGCGGTGAAACACATCGGTGAATTCAAAGATGGGCGGCGACACTTCGCCGTAGCCGTAGAGCGCCGCAACGTCCCGCGCCGTGTCCATGATAAAGCGGTGGCGGCGCATTTCCTCGCCGAGCAGATCATGCGTCCCGCGGACGGGCTGGAGTTTTTGTTGTTGAGTCATGAAAGGTCTTTTACATCCAGTTGAGCCGTCATGCCAGCGAAAGCTTGTGTTTCGAGTTTTTAATGCCCCTGCTCCGCGCTTTTTCCGGTCGCTCCGGCTTACGCCGACCCTTCCGAAATACTGCGCTCTGCAATGGGCGACGCTTCGCTGGCTCTTGGCAGGCGCGGCCTTCCGCCTATGCCCTTGGCTTCGCCAGGGCTATGGCGAGACAAGCCTGACTTCGCTTCTTGTTCCATGCGCTTTTCTTAATTCGTCATTGCGAGCGTAGCGAAGCAATCCAGAAAGGACGAGAAAGTGGATTGCTTCGTCGCTAACGCTCCTCGCAATGACATCATAGAAGCGGCACACTCTACCGTCCACCGCCTTTTCTAGATTCCCGCTTTCGCGGGAATGACGGTTCTACTTTTGTCATTACCCGGCGTGTCCGGGTAATCCATATGTGGGGCAGTATGGATTGCCCGAATCCAGCCTACGCTAAAGCTACGGCGGACAAGTGAATCGGGCAATGACGATCCAAAAATCACGCCGCCTTGTCTTTGCGTTTATAGCTGCGCTCCACATACGCGGCGATGCGTTCCCTGAACTCCCCGGCGATGTTGTCCCCGCGCAGGGTGACGGTCTTCACCCCGTCCTCGAAGACGGGCGCGGCGGGGGATTCACCCGTGCCGGGCAGCGAGATGCCGATATTGGCGTGTTTGGATTCGCCCGGCCCGTTGACGATGCAGCCCATCACGGCCACCGACATGCTCTCCACCCCCTCGTATTCACGGCTCCAGAGAGGAATCTGTTTGAGCAGATACTGCTGGATGCTCTCAGCCAGCTCCTGAAAGAAAGTCGAGGTGGTGCGTCCGCATCCGGGGCAGGCGGTCACCAGCGGAAAGAAGGAGCGGATGCCCATGGTCTGCAGCATCTCCTGCGCGACGCGGACTTCCTCGGTGCGCGATTCGCCGGGGCGCGGCGTGAGCGAAACGCGGATGGTGTCGCCGATGCCTTCCTGCAGCAGCACGCCCATTGCGGCGGTACTTGCCACGATGCCTTTACTGCCCATGCCTGCTTCCGTCAGGCCCAGATGCAGCGGATAGGCGCAACGTTTCGCCAATTCGCGGTAAACAGAGATCAAATCCTGCACCTGGGAGACTTTGCACGATAAAATGATGCGATCTGCGCTTAAACCTAATTCTTCCGCACGTTTCGCGCTGTCGATGGCTGAGCGGATGAGCGCCTCGCGTCCCACTTCCGCGGCATCCTTAGGTTCTTTTAAGCTCGCGTTCTCGTCCATCAGTTTTGCCAGCAACGACTGGTCGAGACTCCCCCAGTTCACGCCGATGCGGATGGGCTTTCTATACTCCATCGCCTTTTCGATCATCTGGGAAAACTGTTTGTCCTGTTTATCCTTAAAGCCGACATTGCCGGGGTTGATGCGGTATTTGGCGAGTGCTGCCGCCATCTCCGGATACTGTGCCAGCAACGTGTGGCCGTTATAATGGAAGTCGCCCACCAGCGGCACATCGGTCTGCGCGGCAATCGCAGGGACGGCCTTGGCCGAGGCTTCATTATTGACCGTGATGCGCACCAGCTCCGACCCGGCGCGTGCCAGTTCGTTCACCTGCGCCACCGTCGAGACCACATCCGCCGTATCGGTATTGGTCATGGACTGCACCACCACCGGCGCATCCGAACCCACGCGCACGGAGCCGATGGTAACCAGATGCGTCTGGCGGCGGGGAATCATTTTCCGACCTGCATGACGGTGAGATATTTTTTCCCTTTCAACCGCTTGAGCATGGCTGTTTCCTCCGCCCGGAAACAGGGCGGCCAGGCAGGATGGTGAGCGATACCGATACAGGGCGAAGAAAGCCCCGGCGTGTCTCCCTCCTCCAGATAAGCGCCATACTGAGCGGGCACGGGCAACACCGGCACTCCCGGTTGCTGATGGCCGACGCCCTGAAGCATCCAGGCCACGCCGATGCCTATGATCACACATAAAGAAATATACACCGCCATCCGCGTGCGCCGCGGTTCGGAATGGGAGGAAGAGACGGAAGCCACCGGCTGAATTTCCGTCTCCACCGTCAGCAGGCTGAGCATGGTGTTCAGATTCACGCCCAGATATTGCGCATAGGAGCGCAAATGCCCCTTTGCATAGACCACGCCGCCGGGGATAGTCTCCAGCGCGCCTTTTTCGAGCGCAGAAATTACCGCTGGCTTCACATGCAGCGCCAACGCCACCTGCTCCACGCTCAAATTATAACTTTGCCGCGTATCCTGCAGCATATCGCCAATGGCTGCATAATCCGGTGTTTTGTCGTTTTCGTATTGAATCTTTTTACGGCTAGCCGCCATAACCCGCATCCACTTGATGATCCCTTGCAAACGCCCGGAGGTAGGGACGAATGGATCGCTCCTCCTGTTCGCACAGCACCTCAACATATTGCGCGGCTTCTTTCAAGTTCAGAGTGCGTATCACCGCCTTGATGGGGCCGATAGAAGGCGGCGGCACCGAAATGGAACGCACCCCGCACGCCAGCAATGCGATCAGGTCAAGGGGACGATTGGCAAGATCGCCGCAGAACCCCACCTCCACGCCCGCCGCCGTACATTGTGCTATTACCTGCCTGAGTAGCTTAAGCACGCTGGGGCGCAGCGGATCGAAACGCGCCGCCACCAGTTCATTGCCACGGTCGGCGGCGAATAAGAATTGTAGCAGGTCGTTACTCCCGATGGAGACAAAATCCAGTCGTGGCAGCAAGGCGGGCAACGCCAATAAAAGCGCCGGTACTTCCAGCATCACCCCTATCTGCAATTCCGAGGGCGGGGCGATACCCGACTGCATCAGCTCTTCGACCTCTTTCACCAGAATCGCACGGGCGGCATCAAACTCCTCTACCGTGGCAATCATCGGAAACATCAACTTAAACGGCTCCGCTTCCGCCGCTTCCAGCAAGGCGCGGAATTGCTGGCGCAGAATCAGGGGGCGGTCAAGCCCAATGCGCGTCGCCCGCCAGCCCATCGCCGGATTTTCCTCGTCGGGCATATGGATATAGGGAACCGTTTTATCCCCCCCCACATCGAAGGAACGAAAGATCACCGGTTTTCCCCGTGCCTTATCGAAAACCTCCCGATACAGTTTGCGCTGCTGCTCTACATCGGGGAAAGTGGCGGAAGTCAGGTAAGGAAGCTCTGTGCGAAACAATCCGATGCCGTCCACATCCGCCGCAGCGACGTTGCGGGCATCCAGATGCAGGCCGATATTCAGGTTCAGCAGGATACGCACGCCGTCCCTCGTTACCGCCGGCAGGTCGCGCTGCGCCGCGTAGGCTTCGTTTTGCTTCTGCCGCTGCGCCAGGTGTCGGTTGATTTCTTCGCTGATATCATCGCCGGGGCGGATATAAATCTCCCCGCGATCCCCATCCACGATGACCTCGTCCCGGGGCTGAATCAGCTCCCCCAGCCCGGCAATGCCGGAGACGACCGGAATATCCAGCATCCGGGCGATAATAGCAATATGTGAGGCGGCGGAAGCCCGTTCCAGCACCAGCCCCCGCAGACGCTCGGTGCCGTATTCGAGCAGCTCCGCCGGCCCCATGGAGCGCGCCACCAGAATGAACTCCCGGGGCAACGCCGTATGCGCCGCCGTGTGGCTTTCCCCCATCAAATGATAGAGCAGGCGCATGGTGATATCTTCCATATCTTCTATGCGCTGGCGAATATAGGGGCTGCCGATTTTCTCCAGCTTCAGATGCAGATCGTCGAACACTTTTTTCGCCGCCGCTTCCGCCGTCAATCCCGTGCGAATCGCCTGGCGGATATTTTCCTCCCAGCCGCGGTCATAGGTAAACATGCGGTAGGCTTCGAGTATTTCCACCTGCTCGCGGGAAGCGGAACCGTCCGTCGCCCGGATCAACTCCTCCACCCCGGAGCGCATCGCCACCAACGCCTCCGCCAGGCGTTTTTCCTCCTGGCCGGGATCGTCGCTCACCAGTTCCGTAATCTCGATGCGGGGACGGTGCAGAACCGCCGGAGCCTTGGCTAAACCCGGGCAGATTTTCAGCCCCGAGATCGCATGGGCGTGGGAGCTGTGACGGCGATCCCGCGCCAGGGCGTAATTATCCACGAGCTTCTGGCCGATGGCCAGTTCGGCGACCACCATCGCCACCGTTTCCAGCACTTCCACCTGCTCGGTGGAGTAGCTTCGCGCCGCAGTGCTTTGTACGACCAGCACTCCCACCGCCTGCAATCCGGACAGAATCGGCACCCCGACAAAGGAATGGTAGTTTTCTTCTCCGGTTTCCGGGCGATAGACGAAATGAGGATGCTCCCGCGCTTGTGCAAGGTTCAGCACCACCCCGTCCGCCGCGATATGCCCTACCAGCCCCTGCCCTACCGCCAGCCGCGTGACATGAGCCGCCGAGGCCTTCAGACCCGTCGTGGCAAACAGCTCCAGCATCTGCCCCGGCTGCAAAAGATAAATGGAGCACACCTGGGAATTAAACTGTTTGGCGATGAACGCCACCAGCGCATCCAGCCGTTCCTGTACGGAGCCGGCGCCCGTCATCACATCGCGCACACCGCGCAGTAATGTCATGGGAGAGGCGTGGTCGCGCCCTACGATTTTAAGCTCCGGCATGAGGCCTCACGCTAGCGGAATATCAGGCATTATAGCGTTTATCATGCCGGGGCGTCTATAACGAACTGTCTTTTTGCAGCGCAATAAAAAGATATAATTTTAGGGAATTTCGAAACAGCTTAACCGCGTGCGGCAATGAACGCTTCCGCCTGCGCCACCAGCTCGTCGATGATCTCCTGCATGGGCTGAATCTTCGTAACCATGCCCACGCTCTGCCCCGCCATCACGGAACCGTTTTCCACATCGCCGTCGATCACCGCCTTGCGCAGCGCACCCGCCCAGAAATGCTCGATCTCAAGCTGCGCATCCTTCTTCTCCACCGCCCCGGAACGGTAGCGCGCAATCACCTCATGCTGCGTGCGGGTAAAGGCTTCGGTTGCTTTATTGACGACGGCGCGCACGGGAATCACGGGGAAATCCGGATCCACCTGTACGGATGCCATGGCATCGCGTGCGTTGCTTTTGATAAAGAGTTTCTTGAAATTCTCATGCGCGATGGATTCTTCCGCGCAGACGAAGCGCGTGCCCAGCTGCACGCCGGACGCCCCCATCTCCAGAAACGCCACGATGGCTTCGCCGCGCCCGATGCCGCCCGCGACAAAAACCGGTACCTCATGAATTTCGGGCAGAATCTCCTGCGCTAAGACGGAGGTGGAAACCGGGCCGATATGCCCGCCCGCTTCCGATCCTTCAATCACCAGCGCACCCGCTCCCATCTTCACCAGCTTCTCACCGATGCGCGCCGAGGGCGCAAAGCAGATCGCCCTGGCAAACTCGTTAATGCGCGAAAGCGTTGAACCCTTGGGGATACCGCCTGCCAGCACCACATGAGACACACCCTGCCGCGCACAGACTTCCACCAGTTCATCCAGTTGCGGATGCATGATGATGAGGTTCACGCCGAAGGGCTTGTCCGTCATCGTTTTGGTCGCGGCGATTTCACTCTCCAAAAGATCGTGCGACATTGCGCCGCAGGCGATCACCCCGAACCCGCCCGCATTGGAGAGCGCAGATACCAGATGGCGCTCCGACACCCACGACATCGCCCCGCCCATAATGGCGGTGTCCGTCCCAAGGAAATCCTTGCCTCGTTGCCAGAGTTGGTGGAGTTGACGATGTGCGTTCACACTCACGCTTATCCCTTCTCCACCACCGCATCCAGGCCGTAGGCGGTATGCAGGGCGCGCAGCGCCAGCTCAATGTAGGATTCGTCGATCAACACGCTGATTTTTATCTCGGAAGTGGTGATCGCCATAATATTGATATTCTTTTCGGCCAGCGTCTCGAACATCTGCTGAGCCACCCCCGCGTGCGAGCGCATTCCCACCCCGATCACCGAAAGTTTGGCGACCTTGGCGTCCGTGTGGAGCGATTGATATTCCAACACGTCTTTCACCGCCTCCAGCGCCCGCAGGGCATTCTTCAAATCCCCGCGTGTCACGGTGAAGGTGACATCGGTCACCTTGCCGTCCGGCGTGACGTTCTGGACGATCATGTCTACGTTAATGTTCGCCTCGGCCAGGGGGCCGAAAATCGCCGCCGATACGCCCGGCTTGTCCTTCACACCCGAAAGGGTGATGCGCGCCTCGTCACGACTATAGGCAATACCTGTTATTCTCTGTTGTTCCATAGCTTCATCCTCTTTTACTAATAAGGTGCCCGGCGCATCGCTGAAGGTGGAGCGCACTTGCAGCACGACGTTATGATTCATGGCGATTTCCACCGAGCGCGTTTGCAATACTTTGGCGCCCAGCGACGCCATTTCCAGCATTTCCTCATAAGAGACGCGCTCCAGTTTGCGCACCCCTTCCACGATGCGCGGATCACAGGTATAGACGCCGTCCACATCGGTATAGATATCGCAGCGATCCGCGCCAAACGCCGCCGCCAGCGCCACCGCCGAAGTATCCGACCCGCCGCGCCCCAGCGTCGTTACCCTGCCTTCCGGCGTCACGCCCTGAAACCCGGTGACCACGGCCACCCGCCCGGCTTCGATGCTTTTCATAATATTTTCGGTGTGGATTTCCTCCACCCGCGCTTTGCTGTGCGCCCCATCCGTAATGATGGGTATCTGCCAGCCCGTCCAGGCACGCGCCAGAATGCCCTGGCTGCGCAGATGCAGCGCCATCAGCCCCGCCGTGACCTGCTCGCCCGTCGACACCACTACGTCGTAATCCGCATATTCTTCGATATCCTTCAGGTCGGAAACCTCCCTGACATAGCCCACGAGCTGGTCGGTAATGCCCGCCATCGCCGAGACATTGACAATGACCTGGTGCCCCGCCTCCACTTCGCGTTTCACATGGCGCGCCGCATTCATAATGCGTTCGATAGTGGCGACGGACGTGCCGCCGAATTTCATGACAATCAGGGACATGCTTCTTTAGAACCTAACGTGATGCCGGTCGAATGTTCTAGGGGAGGCGCGTACGTTTTGCAAATGGTTTTGCTAACGCCTCATAAGCAGCGCATCCGTCCCGTCCTCGTAATAACGTGCGCGGCGTCCCGTTTCTTCAAACCCCAGCGAAGCATACAAGGCACGCGCTGCCGTATTAACGTGGGAGACTTCGAGAAAACACACATCCGTCCCCTCCTGCGCCATCACTTCCCCAAGCAGGCGGCGCGCTACCCCCTGACGCCGAAAAGCGGCATCCACCGCCAGGGTAATGATTTCCATTTCAGGCCGAATAGAGCGCGCCACCACATAGCCTGCCAGCTTTCCCGCTTCTTCGGCGAGCAGCAGCCTATATTCCGGCCGCTCCAGCCAGAGCAGGAAATCCTCTTCCTTCCAGTTCTGTTGCAGGCAGGCGCGATGCAGCCTGGCAATCTCCTTACAATCCTCCACTGCAACCGGACGCAGGCGCACCGTCACTGGGCAGCGGCTTTTTTTACAATGTACTGATCCATGGGATAGTTGGGGTAGACGTTTTCTTTTTTCATCTCCACCACCTCGAGCCGATTGGCCTTCAACAGATCCCGAATATAGGCTTCACTATGAGAAAACCGCCCCCTGCCGGGCAACATGCCGTACCCTTCGCCCGCGTATGGCTCGACCTGAAAGCCAAACACCCCCTCTTCCTTAAGCGCAACCGCCACGCCGGAAAAGATTTTCTCGAGATCCCCGACAAAGTTAAATACATGGCTTGCGGTAATCAGATCGTAGGAAGCGCGGTCGATTTCATGCAGATAGTCGCGCATGTCACGCAGGATGGTGCGGATATACAGATCGCCGCCGTCCTTACGCTTGCGCCGCATGGCATGATCGAGCATATGGCGACTGAAATCCACCCCCGTCATATGACCGGCAATATCAGCCAGCATGTATCCCATCAGGCCGGTGCCGCAGCCTAAATCCAGCATACGCAAATTGATCTGTTTACTATCCACAAATGGCCGGAGAGCCTCATCCAGCACGACATGGCCGCCGTAGCCCATTTCGCGTTGCTGAAACTCATAGCTATCCGCCATACGGTCAAAATAATCCACCGCCATATGGACGGGCATCGTCGTGGGGCGCTCATTGGCGGGCAGGTACCGGCTGTCTATCATTGCCAGCATAAAGATGGTTTCTTCGTTACCCGGCTCCAGGCGCAGCGAATATTGCAATGCCGATACCGCCTCCGCCGTTTCCCCGCGTGCATAATAACAACTCCCCAGTATGTACCAGGCGCGGGGCATGTTTGGCTCAAACCAGAGCGCCAGTTTTAGCCGGAACACGGCATTCCGGTATAGGCCTTCATCGGCGAACTGGCACCCTAAACGATAGTTGGTCTGCGCCACAAAACGGAATTTATTAAGAAACTCCTGGAACATCTGCCCGGGTGCGTCCAGCATCCTGTACAGATTGGCCACAATTTCGTTGCGCGATTTTACCGTTTTTTTGGAAGGAGGAGCAGACAGTAACGCTTTTAGAGACGCCTTCCATTTAGGAGTTCCCGGAGGCGGGGGGGGCGGCGTGTTGCTGGGTGGTGTGGAATCCGGTGTCGTCATCAGTATATCAAGAAGATTTAAGGATTGTATCCTGGCATGTAGTAGGCCATATGTAGATATATTCTAAGGCAGTATGTATGATAAAGCCAGCACATAGCACAATTGACACAGCAGAAGTAGAGCAGTTTTCGAAAATTGCCGAACAATGGTGGGATGAAAAGGGGAACTTTGGCCCCTTGCATCGGATGAATCCGGTGAGACTCGGCTATATCCGCGACGCAGCCGCCGTGCATTTTTCGTGCGATATTCATAAGAACCAGCCGTTTGCCAGGCGCACGCTGGCCGATATCGGTTGTGGCGGAGGGCTGCTCGCCGAACCGCTGACCCGGCTGGGTTTTGATGTTACAGGCGTGGATGCATCGGAGAAAAACATTGCCGTTGCCACCCTGCACGCCCGCCAGTCCGGGCTGGATATACGCTATCTTGCTACGACTGCTGAGAGCCTTGCCGCCCGGGAAGAGCGGTTTGACGTCGTGACGGCGCTGGAAATCATCGAGCATGTGGCGGATGTGGAACTGTTCGTCGCCTCGCTTTCGCAGCTCGTCAAACCCGATGGCCTGCTGTTTATCTCCACGCTCAACCGCACGTTGAGATCGTTGGCGATTGCTAAAATCGGCGCCGAATACATCCTGCGCGCCCTGCCCCGCGGGACGCATGACTGGCGCAAATTCCTGATGCCGCACGAAGTCGAGGAGGTTGCAGCGCGTCACGGCCTCGCCCTGAAAGACGCCTGCGGCATGAGTTACCAGCCGGTGCGCGGCACATTTGCGCTGACCCCGCACGATCTGTCCGTGAATTACCTGATGGTGTTCGGGAAGTAGTATTACCGCCTCGCCCCGTGCCTACCGGCTTAGTTCTCTTTCTCTGCCAGCGCCTCCACCAATGATAGCTTTCCACTGCCACGCTTGGCTGGTTTAGGCTGCGAAGGGTGAGGCTTCCACCCCGTCAGAAACACCAGCTCCACCGTGGCCGTAATGCGTCCCTCTTCATCGCCATAACGCTGCACATACAGCTCGGCCGCACGCATCAGCACGTCCCGGCGCAGGTAACGGGCGCGTTTGAGCAGCGCGTTGCCCTCGCCGCCCGCTCGCAGATCAGCCAGCAGGGCAAACATAGTCTCATATGAAACCTTCACGCATTCGCTGTCGGCCATGGGCAGGGCAAATCCGGCGCGCATCAGCAGATTGCCCGCATCCCGCACTTCGACAAAGGGCGAGATATGCGGACTCACGCCCCCGCACAGTTCCATCTCCGCCGCTTCCAGCACCGCACGCAGCTCGTGCAGGGTGCGCGCACCCGGCAACACGGCAAGGAACGCGCCGTCCGGGGCGAGAATGCGGTTGATCTGGATCAGCGCGCCCGGCAAATCATTGACCCAGTGCAGCGACAGCGTGCTGACCACCGCATCGGCGCATTCGGGCGCAAAGGGCAGGCGTTCTTCATCGCATACCAGTCCCGGACGCATTCCCGCCGCCATATCCGTGCGCACCAGCCGGTGTATCTGCGCGCTCTCAAACTCGCCCGTATGCGCACCCAGCTCAATACAAAGCGGAAATTCCCGGGTGATCTCCCCGATTCTTTCGGCCAGACGCATGGCGGCTTCCTTTTTGAGGAAATTCACGTTATGAAAGGAAAGGCTTGCCCGCTCGCGGCGACGGCGATGCAAGGGGCGGTCAAATAAGAGGGGTGTCTCCATTGTCCACTTCTATAGCTTCCACCTCCCTTGCCCTCAACCTCTTTTTCCCGCCGCGCTGCGGCGCCTGTGCCTCTGCGGTGGAGCAGGCGCATACGCTGTGCGAGGGCTGCTTTGCGTCGCTGCATATCATTACCCAGCCCGCCTGCGCCCTATGCGGCTTTCCGTTCGAATATGAGGTGGGGGAGAATGCCCTGTGCGGAGCGTGTCTGGAGAAAACACCGCCTTACGCCAAAGGCTGGGCGGCGTTGCGCTACGATGATGCCGCCCGCTCCCTGGTCGCCAAGCTGAAATATGCCGATAAAACGCATCTTGCCCCTTACCTGGGGCGACTGATGGCCGCACAGGGACAGGAAGTGCTGGAAGGCGCGGATGTGCTGGTGCCGGTGCCGCTGCATTGGCGCAGGATGCTCACCCGCCGCTATAATCAGTCGCTATTGCTGGCGCGGGAAACCAGTAAGGCCAGCGGCATTCCCCTGCTGCCCGACGCATTGAAACGCACGCGCCATACCCCGCCGCAAGCGTCACTGTCACGCAAGGAGCGGCTGGATAACGTGCGTGGCGCGTTTACGGCCACCCGCAAAGGCGTCGCGGGGATGGCAGGCAAAACCGTGGTGCTGGTGGATGACGTGATGACCACGGGCGCGACGATCTACGCCTGCTGCAAAACTATACGGCGTGCTGGCGCCAAGGAAGTGCGGGTCTTGACTTTAGCGCGACGGATGAGGGAGGATTAGACATGGAAACAATCCTCCGCCTTGCCTGCGCCCAGATGAACAGCGGTGACGATATGGACGCCAACTGCGCGGCGGCGCTGGCCTTGCTGGAGGAGGCAAGCGACCGCGGCGCGCAGCTTATCACCCTGCCCGAGAACGCTTTTCTGATGCGCGGCTCGGAGGAGCAGACACCCCCGCTTTTCAGCCTGGAAGACCATCCCGGCATCCGGCTCTGCCGCGAAGTGGCCGCCAGACGCGGCGTGTGGGTACTCATCGGCTCGGTCTTCGCCCCGGCGGAAGAGACGAAGGACAAATGGTATAACCGTTCCGTCCTGCTGAATGCATCGGGGGAGAGGGTCGCCGAATACGATAAAATCCACCTGTTCGATGCACAGGTGGAGGGAGACCGGCACTACCTGGAATCGGCACGGATTCTCCCCGGCAAACGCATGAGCATCGCCGAAACACCCTGGGGCGGGCTGGGTCTGAGTATTTGTTACGACCTGCGTTTTGGGCATCTGTACCGCGACCTCGCCAAAGCCGGAGCCTCCCTGATTGCCGTACCCGCCGCCTTTACCGCCACCACCGGGGCGGCGCACTGGCATACGCTGCTGCGTGCGCGGGCGATTGAAACGGGGTGCTTCATCGTTGCTCCCGCGCAATGCGGCCAGCATCCCGGCGGCAAACGCACTTACGGGCATTCGCTGATTATCGACCCCTGGGGCACGGTACTGGCCGAGGGAAGCGCCGGGGAACCGGGGGTCATTCTCGCCGACCTCGACCCTGCGCAGGTAACACGCACCCGGTGCCTCCTGCCCAGCCTGCACCACGACCGACCCTACGAGACATAGAAGCAGGCTACTGCATTCACTCAAAACTTCATCACACTGTCACATTTTGCGCCGCGCAATTTGCTATGATGAGGGAAGAAAAAAAGACGCAGGCTCCACCCATGCAACCTTTCGGCACCGCCCAAACACAGACTGGCAACAGCGGCATACAGACGCAGGCGGCTCCCTTTAACACGCAGAAATTTATCGAAAATAACCGCATTCATGTAGAGCATGGCTCGCTGATTTCGCCCAGCGATCCACTGCTGCCCATTCACCCCGGAGAACTCACCCAGGAGAATGAAGGAAAACTGCGCAGCAAAATCCAGCGCGCCTATACTATCGAGGGGTACTCTTTTTTCGACCAGGATCAGCGCGCCGCCATTTCCGCGGCGCTGGGCGCGATGGTTCCCCTCTCGGCAAGCACCAAAGAAGCGGTGCTGGGCAAAGGCATCACCGACTGGATCAAACAGTTGCAAAGCGGGCAAGACCCGGCGGGTACCAAAGAGACGGAAAAAAACGCCAGACCCTTCAAGGCGGTCATCGAGCATTATCTGAACACACCGGAGAAGAACGCCGCCAGTAATGAATTTTCCAAAAACGCGGTCGGCATGTATCTCGTGATGGAGGAGGCACTGCACGAACGCGGCTTTACGGGTTCCCTTGCGCACTTCACGCATGGCGTCTCCAACGGAGAGGGGCTGGTGGCGAAACTTTCCTCCTACCTCGGCTACGAAACGCGGCAATTTATGGATACCGCACGCACGCAGGGCATCGACGGGGTGGGGAAACTGCTGGGCGTGGAGGATGACTTCCTGCGCGACGTCAAAAAGCTCAACAATTATCTGGAAGACCATAAATTCTCGGTCAATGCCGTGATGAACTGGAAAATTGGCCGCACCCTGCCCGGCATGAAAAACGCGGGCATCGCAGAAAAGATCGAAGCGGGAACGCAGGCGCGGGTCAATGCGAAGATCATGTCTTCGCGCATGGCGGCGGGACATCGCTACGAGGTGCCCGACCCCATAAAACAAACGGAGCGGACAATCGCGGGGATGCTGAATTTCCTCCCTCCCGAACTGGCGGAAACACTCTATCTGCTCGGCACGGAAATCGCCTATACGCCGGAGCGCGATTTAAAACCCATTGCGCCGGACATTCCCGCATACGGGTTTCATCGCCGTATCACGCAGCACCCTGACGACGTGAAGGGGATTTACCAGATTTTCGTCTCCGGCAAGCACGACGCGGAAGAAGCCGTGCGCGTACTGGTACACGAGGCGCATCACCTGCTTATTCCGGGTCAGTTCCGCGAAGGGGAAATCAAGATGCTGGACGATCTGGCGTCACACGACATGTTGAGGCTGAAGGCGCTGAAAGAGCTGATGGATGGCTGGATGGCGGGTGACGACGCAACCAAGGCGAAGGTGGTGCAGACGCTGAACCGTCCCGAGTTTTCCATCGGCGGCAAGAGTTTCAGCGATTGTATCGGTCAGGCGGAGATGCTGACTTTTTATCATCAGGTACAACACGCGCATGATCGTCTCCAGATCGACAGCGAGTTCTATCACAAGAGTGGCTACGCTTCGCCGGAATCACGCTTCCAGGAAGTCAATTCCCGCTACGCCGAATTGCGGTATGTGCGTGAGCGCGAGCATCCCGACATGCTGGCTTTTATCGTCCCCGGCATTACGGTCGCCTATGAGCAGATGTACCTGCCCCATGTACGCGAACAGTTGCAGGATTTGCGCGCCCGCGCCGCGCAGGAAGAAAGCCAGCCAGCCCCCCAGCCGATGCAATCCGCCGCCTCGGCGACTGCTTCCCCCACCGCCGAATCCCTGGATGGCTTGGGATTTGCCTCGCACGGGGTCGGCGCACGCACCACCATCGATTCCAGCTCCGCCCAACTGACGGGAATGCTCTACAACCGCGAACAGCGCAATACGATTATCTAAAGCATCTGCCGAAGCGCCGCGACCAGCGGACGGTCGGCGGGCGGCATGGGCAGCGCGTTCATCTCCTGAGGGCGCACCCATTTGAGCACCTGACCTTCGTGGGCGTGAGGGATACCCTCCCAGCGGCGGCACAGATACAAAAGCAGGAGCAATTGACTGTCCGGGTCAGACTGGCGCGGCGGGGCAAGCGGGTTGCAGCCACCACAATCGCTCATTTCCTGATCGGGCTGCCCGCTGGCCTCGCTTAAAGGATGGGTGATGAATCCCGCCGGATACAAACACCCCGCTGAAGTGGTAATACCCAGCTCTTCCCGCAGCTCGCGCACCAGCGCCTCTTCCGGGCACTCATCCGCATGGACTTTGCCGCCCGGGAACTCCCACAACCCCGCCATGGGTTTGTGCGGAGGGCGCTGGGCGAGGAGTATCCGCCCGTCCGCATCCACCATCGCCGCCGCTACCACAAACAGCATCGGGTTACGAACGGTAGGAAGTGTTGATCCTGATGTAGCCTTCCGTGTAGTCGCAGGTCCACACGGTGGCTTTGCCCACGCCCACGCCGACATCGATGCCGATGACGATTTCCTTGCCTTTCATATGCTCGGCGGCCTTCGCCTCGACATAATAAGGAGACACCGCCCCTTCTTCCGTCACCAGCACATCCCCAATCGTGATTTTCAGCCGGTCGCGATCCGCCCACTGGCCGGATTTGCCGATCGCCGCCACGATACGCCCCCAATTGGGATCCGATCCCGCGATGGCGGTTTTCACCAGCGGCGAATTACCGATGGCCAGCCCGATGCGCCGTGCCGATTCATCGTCTTCCGCACCCGTGACATGGAGAGTGACGAATTTGGTGGCTCCTTCGCCGTCCACCACGATTTGCTTGGCGAGGTCTTCGCACACCTCCGCCAGCGCCGTCTTGAATCCGTCCAGTTCGGGCGCGCCCGCGTTGGAGGGACTTTCATTGCCCGCCTTACCCGTGGCAAACAGCAGCACGCAATCGTTCGTGGAGGTTTCCCCATCCACCGTGATGCAGTTAAAACTTTTATGGGTGGCGCGGCTGAGCAGCGGAGCCAGCACGTCCGCTTCGATCTTCGCGTCGGTAAACACAAACCCCAGCATGGTCGCCATATCAGGCGCAATCATGCCCGAACCCTTGGCAATACCTACCAGCGTCACCTTCACTCCGCCAATCTCCGTGGTACGCAGCGCGGTTTTAGCAAACGTATCGGTCGTCATGATCGCGGCGGCGGCATTGTCCCAGCCATTTTCCGTCAGACCTTCCGTCAGCGCGGGAAGCGCCTGGGTGATTTTGGCGTGCGGAAGCTTCTCGCCAATCACACCCGTGGAAGCGACATACACCTGCTCCGGCCGACATCCCAGCAACGTTGCCGTCGCCTCGGCAGTCGCTTTCACCGCCTCCGCTCCCGCCTTGCCCGTGAACGCATTGGCGTTGCCGGAATTGACCACCAGGGCGCGTGCCTGATAGTCGCATGTGCGGCACCATTCCACCGGAGCCGCCGCCATCAGGGAACGGGTATACACGCCCGCGGCGTTCGTTCCCTCATCCAGCGACACCAGCAACACATCATTACGGTCTTTATAGCGGATTTCCACCCCCGCAACGGCGGTTCGCACTCCAGCCACTTTGGGAAGCGGCGCGTCATGGGCAAAAGAGGGGGTAACAGCATTCATGATAAGGCTCCTTCTTATGGGCGCCTAGATTTACATCTCCGCCATGCCGGACGCAAGCTAAACCACTCAGGGGGATATATGAATATTTTGTTACCATTCCTCCCCTTCTCTTTACGATAGCGCGCAAAGGGAGTAAAAATTTTGCAGCGCAATACACACGAGCAAGTGCCATGGAATCCACAGGAAATGAAAGAATAGCTTTACGCGATTTTTTCACTCAGCTTTCGGTCGCCCTGCAGCCCAGTACGGGCAGAGCGGAGAAATCACCCACCACGCCGGGCAGCGGGTTCTGGAGTGTCGTTTTAACGCCCGTGCGCTCCCTAAAAGACACTCTCCGCGCTCCCCCTTCTCAGGCAAGCGAGGAGGATAAAAACCGCTTTGCACAGATGCAGAATTTACCACTTGCCAGCCGTTTCTTTACCTTATTATTGCGGCAGGGTCACGAAGCCGTGCGGGATTTTGTCATCGGGTTTGATCATGCCGACGATAAGGTTGCATTTATCCGCGAAAATTACATGCCGCTCTGGGTCGCCTGCCAGATACAGGCTCCTCTTACCGATCGCGTTGTTACGCGCCGGGATCTCTTAAAAGGAGCGTCCGCTCTTGTCGCAGGGGGTGCTGCGGTAAAAGCGGTGGATCATATAGGGGGGGCCTTTGAAGCCCGCGCCAAGCAATATGCGAATCGGGAGGATCCCCCATCCTCCGATCCCGGAAAGGACGATGACATTGCGCGTGCTACAACCGGTCATGTGATAGCCGGAGGAATGTGGGCAGGAGCGGCAGGTGCCAGCCTTTATCTTTATCACCAGGAAATGCAAGGGGCGGCGGAGCAGAAGCTTCCGGCATTGGCCGGGGAACTCGGGAGCGCGCTGAGCAATGTGTTCGGCGAATCGGCACACGGTTTGCAGCAGGCTTACGAAGCCAATGCCGCCAACCTGCTTGAGGAGCAGGAACGTTATGGGGAGTTTATGTCTCAGGCGCGTGAGCGACTCACTGCATTAATGCAAGAGGAAAGCCTCAACACTCTCAACCGTCCCGAGCTTATGGCGCTGATGATGCTGCATACGCTCGATCTGTCCGGCGGCAAGGCAGGGGTGCTCAATTTTCTCCGCCGTGCCCCTGCTCAACCCCATATGATGGATGGTTTTGCCCGCGCAGCACTTACCATTGCCCAAGAAGGGGCAGACAGGATACTTGACCCAAAAAAAGCAGGCGAACCCTCTCTTTCCCTGAAGATATCCCTCGGCGCTTTGGTCGCGCCTGAGACACCTCTCTCCAGACGCCAGATACATGCGTTGAGCAGAGGAGATGGGGCGGGGTATTCAGACGATGAACTCCTCTCCCTGACCCGCATTCTGGCAACGCTGGAAGCCCTGTTGGAAAAGACTCCCTCCGTGGCAGCGGGACGCGGGCGGTAAATTATCCGGCGGCTCTTTTTACCATCGCCCGCGTCGGCGAAGCGGATCATCGGGCTCAGGAATTATTGAGACGGCTGATTGCCGGTATCCGGCGTTTTAGTAAGCTCCAGCTCCTTGCCTTCGGGGCTGAAATATTTGACCGGCGTGCTGTCGAGCAAATGCTGGACATAGTCTTTTAGCGCCTCCGCTTTCAGCTCCTCCCGAATGACGCTCTCCGCCTCCTCAAACGGCGGCATCACGGCATCGCGCTTATCCTCCACCTTGATGATATGCCAGCCGAACTCCGTCTTCACCGGCTCGGAGATTTCTCCTTTTTCCAGGGCGAAAGCGGCTTTCGTAAATTCCGGCACCATCTCACCTTCGCCAAAATACCCCAGGTCGCCGCCGCGCTTGCCGCTTGCGGTATCGTCCGATTTTTCACGCGCCAGTTTCTCGAAATTCGCGCCCCCGTCCAATGCCTCCTTGACGGCTTTGGCTTCTTCCTCGCTGCGCGTCAGGATGTGACGGGCATGGACTTCCTGCTTGCCTTTTTTCTCCTGGGCGCGTTTTTCATATTCCTTGCGCACGTCCGCATCCGAGACTTTTGCGCTGACCTGTTGTTCCAGATATTCCTGCGTCACGAATTTACGCTTCAGGCGCTCCAGCATCTCCTTTACCTTCGGGCTGTTTTCCACACCGGCGGCCATGGCTTTTTTATAGAGCGCGTGTTCGCTGACAATCCCCCGCAGCACATTTTCGCGCACTTTCTCATCGAAACGGGAAAATTCGGGTGCCTGTCCGGCGGGAAACAACGCTTTCCAGATTTTCTGCACTTCGGAATATTTTATTTTATCCCCTCCCACTTCCAGCATAACGTAATCCTTTTGCTTCGCAGGCGGGGTTTGCGCCGCTTCTTCCTTCTTCTCCTCTACCTGAGCGTTCGCAGGCGCAATGGCCGCGCCCACCACCAGAGTTGCAAAGCAGGCTGTTGATAATAAAGTAGAAAGCGTCTTTCTCATGGGAAGCATCCTTGCGAAGTGAGTGAGATTTGCTTATGGCACAGAATCTTCCTAAAAGGCAAGGCATTGATTGACAGGTGCCAAACTCCGCCCTATCTGTACTGCAGACATCAACCCCTTAAGGATTTTCTATGCTAGGCTCGCTGGCGCGCAAAATGTTCGGAACCACGAACGACCGCATCATCCGCCACTACCAACACCGCGTGGATGCCATCAATGCGCTGGAGGAAATTTTTGCAGGCTTAAGCGACGAGGCGCTCCAGGCGAAAACCGCTGAATTTAGAAGCCGTCTGCAAAGCGGCGAATCATTAGACAAACTCCTGCCTGAAGCTTTTGCCACCGTCAGGGAGGCTTCCAGACGGACGCTGGGAATGCGGCATTTCGACGTGCAGCTTATCGGTGGCATGGTGCTGCATGAAGGTAAAATCGCCGAGATGAAAACGGGGGAAGGCAAAACGCTGGTGGCGACCCTCCCGGTCTATCTTAATGCGCTCTCCGGCAAAGGCGTCCATGTGGTGACGGTGAACGACTATCTCGCCAACCGGGACGCCGAATGGATGGGGCACATCTACCGCTTCTTAGGGCTGAGCGTCGGAGTGATCACCCACGGGCTGGAGGATTACGAGCGTCAGGCGGCTTACGGTGCCGACATCACTTACGGCACCAATAACGAATACGGTTTCGATTATCTGCGTGACAATATGAAATACGCACGCGACCATATGGTGCAGCGGCCGTTCAATTTCGCGGTGGTGGACGAGGTAGACTCCATCCTGATCGACGAAGCCCGCACGCCGCTAATCATTTCCGGGCCGACGGAAGACAATTCAGAGCTTTACATCAAGATCAACGCCCTGATCCCCGGCCTCTCCCCCGACCATTATGAGGTAGATGAAAAAGCAAAATCCGTGGCTCTGACGGATGAAGGCATTGCCCATATTGAAGGGCGGTTGGCGCAGGCGGGCATGATGACCGAAGGCGACAGCCTGTATGACATCGGCAATGTTTCGCTGGTGCATCACGTCAATCAGGCATTGCGGGCGCACACGATCTTCCAGCGCGATGTGGATTATATCGTCAAGGACGACAAGGTCGTTATTATCGACGAATTCACCGGGCGCATGATGGAAGGACGCCGCTATTCCGACGGGCTGCATCAGGCATTGGAAGCACGCGAACATGTGACTATCCAAAACGAGAACCAGACGCTTGCTTCCATCACCTTCCAGAATTATTTTCGCCTCTATCCCAAACTCTCGGGTATGACCGGCACCGCCATGACGGAAGCATCGGAGTTTTCCGATATTTACAAGCTGGAAGTCATCGAGATTCCCCCCAACGTGCCGGTGGCGCGCCTGGATCATAACGATGAAATTTACCGCACCATTAAGGAAAAACACGCCGCCGTCATTGAGCAGATTCGTCAATGCCACGAAAAAGGCCAGCCCGTTCTGGTAGGCACGGTCAGCATCGAGAAATCGGAATTGCTTTCCAAACTGCTGAAGGCAGAAAAAATACCGCATAACGTCCTCAATGCCCGCCATCACGAGAAAGAAGCCTTCATCATCGCCCAGGCCGGACAGCCGGGAGCGGTCACCATCGCTACCAACATGGCTGGGCGAGGCACGGACATCAAACTGGGCGGCAATGCCGAAATGCTCGCTGAGGAAGAATGCAAAGGCATCGAGGATCTCAAAAAACATACGATGATTCTGGAGCGTATCGATGCCCAGGTGGAGCGCGACAAAGAACGCGCACTGGCGGCCGGAGGGCTGTATGTGATCGGCACCGAGCGGCACGAATCACGACGGATCGACAACCAGCTGCGGGGGCGATCAGGCCGGCAGGGCGATCCCGGCGCATCCAAATTCTTTATCTCGCTGGAAGACGATCTGATGCGCATTTTCGGTTCCGAGCGCATTGACGGCATGTTGCAACGCTTTGGGCTGAAAGAGGGCGAGGCCATCATTCACCCCTGGATGAACAAGGCGCTGGAGCGCGCACAGGGCAAGGTGGAGGCGCGCAACTACGAAATCCGCAAGAACCTGCTGAAATTCGACGACGTGATGAACGATCAGCGCAAAGTCATCTTCGAGCAGCGCGTGGAGCTGATGGACGCCGAGGACGTTAAAGACACCAATGATGAAATGCGTGAAGATGTCATTACGGATCTCGTCAAAGGGCACATACCGCCGCGCTCATTCCCCGACCAATGGGATACGCAGGGGCTGGAAAAAGAGCTCTTCCGTATCTTCGGGCTGGACATCCCCGTAAGCGACTGGGCGCAGGAAGAAGGCATCGCCGACGAAGAAATACGCGAGCGCATTACCAAACTTACCGATGCGCAGATTGCCGAAAAACATGCCGAATACGGCGAAGACATCATGCGCGTGGCGCATAAGCGCGTGCTGCTGCAAACGCTCGACCATCTGTGGAAAGACCATCTTCTCTCGCTGGATCATCTGCGCAGCGGCATTGGGCTGCGTGCCTACGGCCAGCGCGACCCGCTCAACGAATACAAACAGGAGGCTTTCTCGCTGTTCGAATATATGCTGCATCATCTGCGCGAATTGGTGACCGAGCGTCTGGCGCATATGAAAATCCGCATGGAAGCGCCGCCTGAGGCGCTCGCTACCATCCAGCCCCGGCAGCGTATGTTCGAAAGCCGCAACGACCCGGCGATGGAAGGAAGCCATGCCCGGGAGGAAACCGTGCAACCCTTCGGACAGCCTGCCCAGAGCCGCGTAAGCTCGGAAGCGCGCAACCCCGCCGACCCTGCGACCTGGGGTCGTGTTGGCCGTAACGAACCCTGCCCCTGCGGTTCAGGCAAGAAGTTCAAGCACTGCCATGGGCAGGTGGCGTAATGCGGCGGCGTTTACGCGTTTTGCGTGCATTTTCAGGAGATGTCTCCGAATCTCTGGCACATAGGGTGCGTATGTAACAAAAGGTTAACAGTGCATGTATACAATACAACGGTTTATATCCATCGATAAGGTCGTTGTTTGGAAGAGCACATTACAGAAAAAGCTGCCGGGAAGTCGCTTTTAGAGCATCTAAGGCAGCACGGTTTTCCGGATATATCACTTGCCGATGCGGAGCACCCCGTTCAACGGTTGGGCGGAGGATATTGCAGAGACTGTTTTAAAGTCGCTACGGACAAAGGCGATTTTGTCATCACTTTCTTTACTTTTAATTGGCAGCGCCAGACCGTTGATTATATTAACTCTTTCGTCAGTCACCTAGGGGCTAACGACTGTTCCATCGTTCCTCCGATCGGCCCTTTTGGCAAAACGGACAAGCAAACGGCATTCGAAGTCATGCCTTTTGTCGAAGGGCAGGTAGAAAAAAGCCCCAGCCTGTTTCAAATCGAACGACTCGGCACGGAGTTAGGTAAAATCCATAAGGCATCCAATAGCTTTGAATATGCCACCGATAGCGGCAACGCTAACACTTTACGGGGATGGGTGAAACTTGGAACGCGGCACGGGCAGAAAATATTGATTGGCAGCGAATATGCCGGCACCAGTTATTTCAAGGGCAACCTACCCGATCTCGCCAAGAACTCCGTTGCGGTATTTGAGTCATTGCTTCAACGCAAGAAGCTTCCTCAGGGGGTGATTCACGGCGATATGAATCGTCACAATGTTCTGTGGCAGGGAGACAAACCCGTTCTATTGGATTTTGAACGTACCCGTCCGAGCGATTTTCTGTACGAAGTGGCCAAGGCCATCCAGGAGTTCATCGTTATCCCGTCGTTAGAAAAGGGTAAAAGCGATTATAAGGATAAAGTCGGCGCTTTTCTGAATGCGTACCATACGCAACGGCCCTTCACCGATCAGGAAATGGAGACGCTGCCCACCATGTTACGGCTTCATGCCATACTTGCCGCGGTAAAACAAAGCGCTATGGGGATGGGACGGCGTTACCCCGCATTGCCCCAAGGTGCGATGTTGCAAACCGAAACCGACAGACTTGTGAAAACGGATTTTAAATCGCTTCTGGATACGCCTACGGTTCCAAATGAGACTTACAGAACCGCTACTCCGGCGACGGCTAGATATTTCTAGTTTTCACCGCTCCCCACACCCCGTACAGGCTAATGGCGATCCAGAAGATTTCGATCACCACGGAAGCCCAGTTCCAAAAATAAAGCAGAGAATACAGGTGCATAAGCGCCCCTACCAGGTTCAGCAGCGGATAGGCGAGATGATGGGCGTGCAGCCTGCTTGTTTGCAGCAGGAAATAGGCCAGGACGATCAGCCCGACGCCAATCAGTCCGATAATATTGGGGATGGCTTCGATCATGGAGAAACGCTCCTTTATACAGGCGTCATTCCTGCGTAGGCAGGAATCCAAAGATTAATCGCACGAGATTCCCGCTTCCGCTGGAATGACGTATAAATAGACCTATCCCGCCTGGGCGACGGGCGCAGGAGCATCTTGTCCGTTTTCCTTCTCTTCCGCCAGTATTTTTAATGCTTTGGGCGAAAGCTGGATGTTGAGTTCGCGCAGTTGCTTCTCCTCGACGCGGCTGGGCGCGCCCATGAGGATGTCCTCGGCCTTCTGGTTCATCGGGAAGGCGATGACCTCGCGGATGTTGGGCTCATCCGCCAGCAGCATCACCATACGGTCGACCCCCGGAGCCAGCCCGCCGTGCGGCGGCGCGCCGTAATGGAAGGCGCGGATCATGCCGCCGAATTTCTCATCCACCACCTCTTTGCCGTAGCCGCAAATATCGAACGCCTTGTACATGATCTCCGGCTTGTGGTTCCGGATCGCGCCCGAGGAAAGCTCAATGCCGTTGCAAACGATGTCGTACTGGTAGGCTTTGATCTTGAGCAGCTTCGCTTTATCAGTTCCGGCGGCTTCCAGTGCCTCCAGCCCGCCCTGGGGCATGGAGAACGGGTTGTGCGAGAAGTCGATCTTCTTCTCGTCCTCGTTCCATTCGTAGTAGGGGAAATCGACGATCCAGCAGAATTTGAATTCGTCCTTGTTAATCAGATTCAACTGCCAGCCGAGCTCGGTGCGCACCTTGCCCGCGATCAGCGCCGCTTCGGCCTCCGTCCCCGAGGAGAAGAACACCGCGTCGCCCGGTTTCAGACCGGCTTTCGCTTTCAGCCCGGCGGTTTTCTCCGGGCTTAGGAACTTGGCGATGGGGCCTTTGCCCTCGTCATTCTCATCGAAAATAATGTAAGCCAGCCCTTTCGCACCCTGCTCCTGCGCGTAAGCCACCATCTTGTCGAAGAAGCTGCGCGGCTGGGTCGCCGTGCCCGGAGCCGGGATGGCGCGCACGATGCCGCCGCCTTCGATCACCTTGTTGAAAATGCCAAAGCCCGATCCTTGCCAGATGTCCGTGGCGTCGCAGATTTCAATCGGGTTGCGCAGATCGGGCTTGTCGTTGCCGTATTTGAGCATGGATTCGTCGTAACCGATGCGCACAAACGGCGGTTTCGTGACCGCCTTGGAAGCAAACTCGGAAAAGATTTCATATAAAATCGGTTCGATGGCGGCGAACACGTCGTCCTGCGTCACAAAGCTCATCTCCATATCGAGTTGGTAGAACTCACCCGGCGAACGGTCGGCGCGGGCGTCCTCGTCGCGGAAGCACGGCGCGATCTGAAAGTAGCGGTCGAAGCCCGATACCATCAGGAGTTGCTTGAATTGCTGCGGCGCCTGCGGGAGGGCGTAGAATTTGCCCGGATGCACGCGACTGGGCACCAGGTAATCCCGCGCTCCTTCAGGGGAGGAGGCCGTCAGGATCGGCGTCTGAAACTCCATGAACCCCGCGTCCGTCATCTTGCGACGCAGCGCCGCGATGACCTTGGAACGCAGTACGATGTTCCTGTGTAGCTTCTCGCGGCGCAGATCGAGAAAGCGGTATTTCAGACGGGTTTCCTCCGGCTGCTCGCGCTCGGCATTGACCTGCAGCGGCAACGGATCGGCCTCGGATTCGATATGCACCCCGGTCACCTTCACTTCTATATGGCCGGTGGGAAGATCGGGATTGACGGTGTCTTCCGTGCGCTCCACCACTTCGCCTTCCACCGTCACCACGCTCTCGTTCTTCAGGCGGCTGATGATTTCAAAGGCCGGATGTCCGCTTTCCGCCACGCATTGGGTGATGCCGTAATGGTCGCGCAGGTCGACGAAGACCAGTTGGCCATGGTCGCGGGTGCGGTGTACCCAGCCCGATAGTTTTACCTGCTGGCCGACGAAAGGTTCACTAAGCTGGCCACAATGATGTGAGCGGTAAGGATGCATAATCAAATTTCCGTTGTTTCTTCTTGGTTACGGCTTGGATATAAAGGATTCATGCGAACAATCCAAGATGTAAGTTGTTTGTTTGCCCCTGCTCCGGCCTCCTGGCCTCCGCAATGGGCGACGCTTCGCTGGCTCAGGGCTGGCGCGAACATTCTGTTCGCACTTCTTTTTCTGTGCCTTTTTCTTCTCCTTGCCGCCTGCGCCAAGGAGCCGAAACTCAAACCCTACGATTACGACACACACGAGAGAGCGAAAGTTACCTTACCCAAAGACAGCGCCCTGGAGCTGGAGGGAAAAAGTTTTCTTCTCAAGAAGAAAATAGAATTTCCTTCCTTCTAGTGCGCGCCGGATTGCTTGCCTGTGGCCTAACTTTTTGCCATACTCGGGCGCATGACTCACTCCGCCCTGCTTTCTCAGGAACCGCCTATGGAGGCCATGCGCACAGAGGGTTTCTGGCGCGAAAAATTCCCGGAACTCACGTTGGACGGTGCCTTGCTCGATGGCGGCGTGGCAAACCACATCCCGCCGTCGCACCAGCTCAGCCGAATGCGCAACCAGTTGCATGACGAGGGGTACTTCCGCGACGCCAGCACATGGCTGGAGGCGGTCGTCACGCGGCTGGCCACCGCGACGTCACGCTGCGTGGCCGAGGGTATCCCGCCGCAATTCCTCTTCCTCTTCGACGAACCCTGGGCGTGTTTTTACAGCCTGCACGGCGTGCTGGGCGACCTGCTGGGAAAGGAGTACCGTATTCTGCCGGATTTCTGGTTATGGCACATTGACCCCAGAAAGCGCGAAGCCGGGTGGAAACCTCACCGCGACAAAGGCATGATGGCGCTGGACAAAGACGGGACGCCGCTGTCGCTGACCGTATGGATACCGCTGACCGAGGCGCTGCCTATCAACGGCTGTATGTACATTCTGCCCGCCAACTGGGATCCGTATTACAACACACCCGACCAGTCCATCCCCCAGGATCTTACCTGCTACCGCGCCCTGCCCGCCGTCCCCGGCGAATATCTCTGCTGGAATCAGGCCGTGTTGCATTACGGGGCGCGCTCCAGCCCCTACGCCCCCCATCCGCGCATGAGCATGGCGCTGGAATTTCAACGCGGCGACATCCCACCCTTTAACACACCGCTGCTTGACCCGCTGGTAAGCCTGCCGTTCGAGCAGCGTTTCCGACTGGTCTGCAAGCAAATCCTGCAATACCAGCATATGTACCCGCTTGCCCCCGAACTGGAAGCCTTCTGCCGCCAGGGGCTCGCGGGGTGATTCCCTGCTCTTGGTCATTGCCTGCTTCATGCGGGCAATCCAATCTGATAGAACATCTGGATCACCCGGATAAACCGGGTGATGACAACAGAAGTACACTGGGGTTTTTCACCTAGAAAGTAGATTGCCGCGCAAGGTGAGTTATGCCACGCTGGAGAAATGAACCTCCCTCCCGCTCCCGGCGACGTAATTCCCATCCACGCCTACCCCAAAGCCCCCGCCAACCGCGTGGAAGGCTGGACGGTGGACGCTTCCGGGCAACAGTGGCTGAAAGTCCGCATTGCCTGCGCACCGGAGGACGGCAAGGCCAATACGGCGCTTATCCGGCTTCTGGCCAGGGAATGGGGCGTGCCCGCCTCTTCCTTAAAGATTGTGTCGGGGGAGACATCGCGCTACAAGAGAATCCTCTATCAACCCTAACCCGCTGTGGGCATGTCCGTTACCGTCATCACCGATACCGCCCTACTGGGCGAATTCTGCACCCGCTGGGCACAGGATTCCTATATCACGGTGGATACGGAGTTCCTGCGCGAGAAGACGTATTTTCCCCTGCTGTGCCTGATTCAGGTGGCCGGAAGCGAGGATGCCGCCGTCATCGACCCGCTGGCCGAAGGCTTGTCGCTGGAGCCATTACTCGCCCTGATGCGCAATAAAAACGTGCTGAAAGTATTTCATGCCGGATCGCAGGATCTGGAGATATTCTACCACCTCATGCAGGAGCTTCCGGCGCCGCTTTACGATACCCAGATCGCGGCCATGGTCTGCGGCTTCGGCGAACAGGTGGGATATGAGTCCATTGTCCAGCAATTGCTGGGTCAATCGCTGGATAAATCGCAACGTTTTACTGACTGGTCGCTGCGTCCACTGAAGCCGGAGCAGTTGCTCTATGCGCTGGCGGACGTCACCCATCTGCGCGACGTATATGACAGGCTGAACGCACAGATCGTCAAAAACGAGCGGGAGTCGTGGATCTATGAAGAACTGGCGACCTTATCCGACCCCGAGAAATACATCACCCATCCCGAAGAAGCCTGGCTGCGGCTGCGCCCCCGTGAGCGCAGGCCGCATTATCTGGCGCGCCTGAAGGCGCTGGCGCAATGGCGCGAGGAAGAAGCCATCCGCCAGAACAAGCCGCGGGGCTGGATTCTCAATGACGATGCGCTGCAGGAAATCGCGCAGACCAACCCCGTCACGGAAGCCGCGTTGCGGCGGGGACGCACGATCAAGAAACATCTGGGAGACCTTGATTTGAAACTGCTGGCGCTGTTGATCGAGGGCGCAAACACCCTTCCCACGCATCAATGCCCGCGTTTGCCGGATAAAAAACATGTCGCCTCCGACCAGGATTCCACCAGGGATTTGCTAAAGGTGCTTCTCAAGCTCAAATGTCAGGAACATAATGTCGCACCCCGGCTGGTGGCTATGGCGGACGACCTCAACGACTTTCTTCTGGGCAACCCCGTGCCGTTTACGAAGGGCTGGCGCTATGAGGTGTTCGGGATGGCGGCGGAGGCGTTGCTGGGGGGAAAGGTTGCCCTGGCGGTGGATGCATCCACCCGATCCATTAAGGTCGTGTAAGAACGCGGGGTTTCTTCGCTCTGCAGGTTATTTTGACGGGGCTACCGCGTCCAGCTTCGCTCTGGCTTCGGATTTCAGACCTTCGGGAAGTCCGTTGAAAAAGGCTTCGTCCGCGGTCGTTTTATCCAGATTTAGGTTGCCCTCCCCCTCACGCATTTCACCCAGCAGGGTTTTAAGGTTCTGCGTGCCGGTCGTAATTTTGTTCTCACCCACCTGATTCAGCGCCCATTGCTCAAACTCTTTCTCGTCCTGGGTCATCTTGGGGTTGTTGGGTACCGGATCGGCCAATTGCGCGCTGGTCAATTCTACCGGAGCCGGTCCGATGTTCAATGCTTTGGCGACACCCTCAACTCCTTTATTCCATCCATCAACCCCTTTATTCCACAATCCACTTACTGCATCCTTTGCCTCGCCGAACATCTCCGGCTTGACCATCGCAGCCACGGCAACGCCGACCAGTATCAACCCGAGCAGCATTCCTTCCGCAGCCCCCGACATGAGACCGACAATCCCCAGCAGCCCGGCGACCAGCGCCATCCAGTTTTTCTTCAGCCAGCCGCCCATGCCTGATTCTTCCTCTTCGGCGGGAGGGAGCGTCGTGTCGGTGGTGGAAGCGGTATCAACCATTTTTTACATCCTTGCGTGTATGAACCTGTGCGATGATATATTTTCATCATACTGTATTTTCGCAAGGATTTGTGTGACGTTTTTGTGAAATTAAAAAATGCGTAAAAACTTGCATTTTTGCGCTTGACGGTCGGGGAATCACGGTGTACATACAGCCTCCCTTTTACAGGGAAGGCGGCTCGAGGGTCGCTGCTGTTAGACAGGTGAAGAGATTAGGTACGGGTGTTTGTGAGCTTTTAACGTGCACATTCACTCGTATAACATACCATACGCAACATGTATCCATATGCCCTACGGGGTGGTGGATATATAGTGAATTGTGTGCGTGATTTCTAAGATTGCTTTAGTTTTTATTGACTAAAGACAGGATTCAACTTGAGAGTTTGATCCTGGCTCAGAACGAACGCTGGCGGCAGGCCTAACACATGCAAGTCGAACGAGAAAGGGACTTCGGTCCTGAGTACAGTGGCGCACGGGTGAGTAACGCGTGGGAATGTACCCTTTAGTACGGAATAACCTTGGGAAACTGAGATTAATACCGTATACGCCCTTCGGGGGAAAGATTTATCGCTAAAGGATCAGCCCGCGTGACATTAGGTAGTTGGTGGGGTAATGGCCTACCAAGCCTACGATGTCTAGCTGGTCTGAGAGGATGATCAGCCACACTGGAACTGAGACACGGTCCAGACTCCTACGGGAGGCAGCAGTGGGGAATATTGGACAATGGGCGAAAGCCTGATCCAGCCATGCCGCGTGAGTGATAAGGCCTTAGGGTTGTAAAACTCTTTCGCAGGTGAGGATAATGACGGTAACCTGTAAAGAAGCCCCGGCTAACTTCGTGCCAGCAGCCGCGGTAATACGAAGGGGGCTAGCGTTGTTCGGAATCACTGGGCGTAAAGCGCGCGTAGGCGGACTGTCAAGTCAGAGGTGAAATCCCAAGGCTCAACCTTGGAACTGCCTTTGAAACTGTCAGTCTGGAGTCTCGGAGGGGATGGCGGAATTGCTAGTGTAGGGGTGAAATCCGTAGATACTAGCAGGAACACCGGTGGCGAAGGCGGCCATCTGGACGAGAACTGACGCTGAGGCGCGAAAGCGTGGGGAGCAAACAGGATTAGATACCCTGGTAGTCCACGCTGTAAACGATGAGTGCTAGCTGTTGGGTCCTTGAGGCTCGATGGCGCCGCTAACGCATTAAGCACTCCGCCTGGGGAGTACGGTCGCAAGATTAAAACTCAAAGGAATTGACGGGGACCCGCACAAGCGGTGGAGCATGTGGTTTAATTCGAGGCAACGCGAAGAACCTTACCAGGCCTTGACATGCCGGTCGCGGATTTCAGAAATGATTTCCTTCAGTTTGGCTGGACCGTGCACAGGTGCTGCACGGCTGTCGTCAGCTCGTGTCGTGAGATGTTGGGTTAAGTCCCGCAACGAGCGCAACCCTCATCCTTAGTTGCCAACACCTCGGGTGGGAACTCTAAGGAAACTGCCGGTGATAAGCCGGAGGAAGGTGGGGATGACGTCAAGTCTTCATGGCCCTTACGGCCTGGGCTACACACGTGCTACAATGGCGGTGACAGTGGGAAGCAAACCCGCGAGGGTGCGCAAATCTCCAAAAACCGTCTCAGTTCGGATTGCAGGCTGCAACTCGCCTGCATGAAGCTGGAATCGCTAGTAATCGTAGATCAGCACGCTACGGTGAATACGTTCCCGGGTCTTGTACACACCGCCCGTCACACCATGGGAGTTGTCTTTACCTTAAGACATTGAGCTAACTTTTGAGGCAGATGTCCACGGTAGGGGCAGCGACTGGGGTGAAGTCGTAACAAGGTAGCCGTAGGGGAACCTGCGGCTGGATTACCTCCTTTCTAAGGATAGCGCGTAAGCAAGCTTGCTTGTTTATTCGCATATCGCAAGACATGCCATAAACACCCGTACCTAATCTCTTCTTCACCTGATGAAGAACACAACATATTAAAACCCCCGTGCGGAGCAATCCGGCGGGGGTTTTTGTTTTTTACAAAGAACAGGAATTCACTCGGAATCAGAAGCCCACGCCGTGCTTTTAGAGGGTAAGGCCTTTCTGAGGCACGCGCACTTCTATATTGGCCAGTTCCTCGTGATGCATCACGATATTATAAAGCGCATTCAGCGCATTGTAACTTGCAATGCTATCTTCCAGTTTTCTTTGGGGGCCATTAATTACCAGTTTGCGAGGATCCGGATCCGGATCCAGACCACGCGGGATGTCATTCAACAATGCCTCGATACGCTCGGAAAGCGGCTTACCCTCGTTTTGTTTATCCGGAAGGGTTGAGGCCACCGCCAGGAGCTCTTCTTTCACAGAAAGAATCACATCCACCTGCGACCGTACCGCATCACGCGTTTTGCGTTCATAGGTTTCGCTCTCATGCGAGTAGGCAGAACTATTTAATTCTAAGCGTACATTATGTAATCCCAGGCTTCCAACAGCAGCACTGCCCAGAATCCTATGCAAATAGTCGGTTTCCCCATCGAGTTTCTCCACGAAGCCTGTCATGATCCGCTCTTTTTGCTTTTTGTTCTCCCGTAGGGCTAAATATAGTAGATTCTCTTTTTGTTTTTATGAAGTTATTGTAACAATTACGCTTTCCATTCCACCCGTACCTAATCTCTTCTTCACCTGATGAAGAACACAACATATTAAAACCCCCGTGCGGAGCAATCCGGCGGGGGTTTTTGTTTGGGGTTTATTGAATGCGCCCAGCCCGAGGAAAGAGAGGGGTTCTTCTGTTTATTTCCATGAATATCAACGGCAAAAGCCAGCCCTGAGGACACAATAGCTACTTTATTCGGTTAATAGACCTTTTAGCTCCTCGAGCTCTTCTTCATATGGTTTCCAGGGCTGAAGGGAGGTTTTATAAATCGGTTGCGTGACCTGCAGGGCGCTGATGGTACGGGTTCGGCGCCCTTCATAAAATCGCAGGCACGCCTCTTCCCACTCCACGCCAACATACTCCAGCAAGCGACGGCCCCCTGAAGATCGTTCACCAGCGCCTCATAGGACACTTCATAGATGGCCTCCCCATGCAGGTTCTTCCAATGCTGCATCAACCCGTCATATTCCTTCCAGACCGTTGCCAGCGCCTTAAAATCATAGGCATAATTGTGGGTGGCCTTAAAATTCTGGCGGTAAATAGAAAAGCAGGTTGCCAACGGATCCCGCTTGCAATGAATGATTCTTGCCCGGGGAAACAGGCCGCGTATAAGGGCGATACAGGAATAATTCCCCGGCAATTTATCGGTGATAAAGGGGGTTGTGGAATTATGCGCCCGCAGGCGGGTGAGATAATACCCCCGCAACCGAGCCACCTGCTCTGCATTCAGGTCTTCCAGACAGCTCAGGCAATCAGGCCAGGGCATCCCGGTCATCTGTAACATGCCCGTAAATGCAACCCGCTGTAAATAATCCAGCTCCCCTGCGCCGTGAATATGCGAATGACTGGCCAGAATCTGCTCTACAAGGGATGTACCCGAACGGGGCAGACCAACAATGAAAATGGGTATCACCTGCCCCTGCAGCGACTTCACGCAGAGGGACTTCGGCCTTACCGGAGCAGGAGTCAGTGAAGTAATGGCTTCAGTCCGGGCGCGCACCGCCTCCGGGTCAAACTCCAGGCGCGCATGTTGGAGCTGATTGGCCGCTTTGAGAAACTTAAACGCTTCCCGATGACGACCCGCAGCCTCGTATACCCGATAAAGACCAAACCCGAACATACTGCGCTCCGGCAACGAAAGCCGCGTGTCTCTCCACCCTCGTTCCGCCTGTTTTACCAACGGATCCTGCAGATCAGGCTTTTCGAGTTTGGTAAGAAACAAAAAATATTCCCCCATCTTCGGATAGAGCCCTATTGCGTACCGACAAAGAGCCGCACCCTGCTCTTTTTCTCCCAGCGTCATATGGCAGGAGATACGCTGTGTGAGTAGCGGGGCGACGTCCGGCCATTGCTTCAGCGCCGTGTCTAGAACCTCTGTCGCTTCCTTCATCTGACCCAGGCAGGTGTAACAATGCGCCAGGCACGCATAGGACGCAATATGATCCGGCGTAAGCTGCAAGCGTTGAGTAAAAGCGGCAATCGCATCCTCCAGACGCCAGAGCGATTCACTGATGCAGCCGAGATTAAAGAGGATGGCCGGTTGCCGGGGGTTGATGGAAATAGATTTTCTCCACGCCGCCGCACCTTTTTCGATATCCCCTCCCAACACATGCAGCATCGCAAAGAAATTCAAGGCACCCGTATGATGCGGATTCTCTTTATAAAGAGCCAGGAATCCTGCTTCCAGTGCGGCTAAATCCTGCTCTCTGCTCAGGGCTTGCACGACCCGTTGTAAATATTCTTGCGCCTCCTCCTGTTTCCCGGCTGCAGAGGCCTCCTTCGCATTACTCAGCTCACTGGCAAATAATTCAAAAAGCCTTTCCCAGGAAGGCGCTTCGGGTGTGGGGGGAGAGTTGGCAGAAGTAGTTTTAGAGGGCTCTATAGCTGGGAGAGTTGGCATTTCAATTCTTCCAGCTCCTTTGCATACGGCTTCCAGCTGTGCAGGGAGCTTTTATAAATGGGTTTCGTTACCTGCGTGGCGCTGGCGGTACGGGTGCGTCCGTGCTCATAAAAGCGCAGCACGGCATCGTCCCATTCCAGTCCGGCATATTCCAGCAGTTTCCTTGCCTCGCCTTCCGGGTCGCCCACCAGCGCCTCATAGGAAACCTCGTGGATGGCGTCGCCGTAAAGTTCTTTCCAATGCCGCATCAGCCCGTCATATTCCTTCCAGACCGTTGCCAGCGCCCCAAGATCGTAGGCATAATTCTGCACTTCCACGAAATGCTGGCGATAAATGGAAAAACAGGTGGCCAGCGCATCTCGCTTGCAATGAATGATTTTTGCTTCGGGAAACAGGGCAAGAATCAACCCCACGCACAGAAAATTCCCGGGTAATTTATCCACGATATATTTCGCCGTACCGTCATGCGCCCGTAAGCGGGTAAGATAATATTCCCTCAGTCCTGCCAGTGTCTGAGGCGTTAATTCACTAAGCCGCGGCAGACATTGCGGCCAGGGCATCCCGGTCAGTTTGAAGGCTTCCACATAGGCAAGCCGCTGGAAATAATCCAGCTCCCCCGCCCCATGCACCTGCGTATGGCTGGCCAGTATCTGTTCCACCAGCGAGGTGCCGGAACGGGGCATTCCCACAATAAATACCGGCGTTACGTCTCCTTTTTCCGGCAGCCCTTCCAATTCCGACGGCGCGGGCGTAAATGCCTTTACCGTGGCGAAGTTACAGGCTACCGCGCCCGCATCGAATTCCATATGTTTATGCTTCAGCTCATTGGCCGACTTCAGGCAGGCAAACGCCCGCTCGTATTCACCCGCGGCCTCATATACGCGGTAAAGCCCGAACCCGAATTGTATACGGTCTTGCGCGGGGATACTCATATCCTCCCAGGCGCGCTGCGCATGTTGGGTCATGGGATCGGTGAGGGAAAGCGTCTCCACCTCTGTAAGAAAAAAGAAATATTCTCCTTTCAGGGGATACGTTCCCAGGGCTTTGCGCGCCAGTGCAGCGGCCTCTTTCTTTTCACCCAGCGTGGTATGGCAGGCGATACGCATCCCCAGCGCCATAGGGAAGGCAGGCGCAATGGCCAATGCCTCATCCAGTACGCCGGAAGCCTCTTCGATACGTCCCAGATTATAGTAACAACGCGCCAGCCGGACAGACGCTGCCACATGTTCCGGCTCTAATTGCAGCAGATGGATAAAAGCGGCAATCGCGTCCTCCAGCCGCCATAGCGAGGCGCTGATACACCCAAGGTTATAGAGTATATCCGGCTGGTTGGCATAGGCCGCCAGAGACTTTTTCCACGAGGCCGCCGCTTTTTCCCAGTCATTATGAATGAGATGCAGCAGAGCAAAAAAATTCAACGCCGCCGTATGTTTCTGATCTTCCTGATAGGCGGCGCGAAATTCCGCCTCCACCGCGGAGAGATTTACCCCCTGCCCCAGGCTTTCGAGAATTTTCTGGTAAAAGGGGCGGGAAAGCTGCGGGCGCCCCATCATTACCTGAGCTTCCGCGCACGCCAGTTCAGAAGGGAAAAGCTCAAACACACGTTCCCAGTCGGGGGTGGTCAGGGGGGCGTCACAAGTGGCAATGAGGCTCATATGCCGACTATAGAACCTCTTTTCCCAAAGGGCAACGTTTCAGGGCATCACCCCCGCTTTTTTTGCGCTGTCCCAATAGGAAACATTTTTATAATATTCTTCATTATAAGAGAGATATTTACCAAGGCTGCGATCCGCCACGAAGGGAATCGCGCCCAGTGCACGCGCTTTCTTCATAAACCTGTCCATGGAGGGTGTATGCGGCGTCTGCACAGACGCATTGGTGAAGTAATCAATGAGGAAGACGGGTTTACCGGCGACGACAGCGCGCCTCAGATAGGCAAGGTCATCTTCTGTCCATTCCGCCCGGGCGCTTCCCTTCTCATTGTACCATGTATCTTCCTTGAGCTGTCCATCCATAAGATCCAGAAACGGATGACCCTGCGAATCCTTGCTGTCGTAAAGCTCCATGCCGCTATTGATATAGATAAGAAAACGGGGGTTTACCGTGCGCGCCTCACGGCGCAGGCGTGCCACCAGATCGGCCATGTCGCGGCGGAGATCGCGGGAATAATAACTTTCCAGGGATGCGTAGCTATCTACCGTATCGAGCATCGCCCCATCGTAGCCGCGTGCCGCCATCTCTTTGATGCGCTCTGCCAGGATGCTCTGCCAGGCGGGCTGCCAGAACTCCACGCGCCGGGACGCCCACGCGCTGTTTTCCTGCACTTTCTTGGGCACGCCGGTCAACCAGGGCGCGGATTCCCACCCCGGCTGAAAAGCGTAGCCGTCCTCCCCGTCTTTGCGGGCAGGATCCACCTCGCCTACGCTTAGATACGCCAGCAGCTTCTGGCCATACGCCGCCTGAAGCCAGGCAATATCCTCGGCGCGCAGGCGGGAATCATAGGGATCGATGACCGCCACCGCCGGATTAATGGCAACCAGCAACTGCCGATCGAGCCCCTGGAGATAATAAATAAACGGCACCTTATGGGGAGGGGTTTTCTCTGCGGACGCCACCGCACTTCCGTCAGGCCAGCATAGCAGGAGGAGGAGCAGGAATCGGCAGACGCGCAGGGGAACCATCACGCAGCAATTTTAGCGTTCTGGCGAATCAAGGCAAGCATGTAAGAAAAATTCTCGACCGGATGCTCTTTCGCCAGCGTAATCATATGAGTGATAACGTGGGAAGAAAAGCTTGCACTCCCGGGATTCACACCATCCGATAGCGTACGTCGAACAGCGCGCAACAGGAGGCGCACCGCATCCAGCATACTCATGGGCAGCCCGGATTTGTCGTAAATAGCGCGAAAGCCCAGATTGCCACGATCCGAGATCAACAGCCCGGCATTCTCCGGAGGAATCTGCGCCAACATCGCCAGGCTGAGTTCAAAGAAATCTAAGTTCCCATGGCATAGCGCATTGATAATCAGCGAGGCCGTTAAACGATCCGTATGGTAAAGCTGCCCCACCAGCTGGGCGGTTTGCGCCCGGTCATTCTGGATGGCGATCAATTCCAGCGTCGTTTGCTCCAGCGCGTGATGGGTTCCCGATTCAAGTTGCTCACGGTCAATATTATAATCCCTGGAGAGCTTAATGGCGATCCCTTCGGAAACCGCATTCATCAGCTTCTCCACCACTGCCACCGGCAGGGAAGGCCGATCGGCCAGTTTCTCCGCCATCTCCTGGTTCTCCTGCGCGATGTCCGCAATTTTCTCATAGGACTCCGCCGAGAATGCCGCTCCTTTATTATCCAGCAGGCTGTTAATCACTTCCTGCTGCCTGGTTTCCACCAACGCACCCGACACTTCCTCGGAAATGGCAGGACGGCTACTGATGGCCAGATAGCGCCAGACATCCCCCGTATGATGGATGATATTCATGATATCGGCGTCGCTTAACACCTCCGACATGGATAAAACGGGCGAGGCGACGCTTTCCACATCATTGGCCAGCGCCAGAATAATATCTTTGGGGATATGCGGGTTTTCTTTCAGGCTGTCGGCGAGCGACTCGCGGATTTTCTCCGCCGAGTCCCGCACCAGCAGGCGGAAAATCTGTTCCGCCAATAATTGTTCGCTTTCGTTCAGCGCGCCGGGATCATACATTCCTGACACTTTGCGCACGATATCAATGCGTGCGGACGTAGACTTGTCATGGATGAGGCGATCCACATCTGCCCTTGTCAGCGCCGGAGGCGATGTATCCTTAGTGTAGCGTGACCGACTCATTGGCGTTTTGCCTCATGATGGCGATGAAATAGGACATATTCTCTACCGACTCATGGTATCCGTTGTTGGTCAGGCGGTCAATCATCCGCCTTTGGAAGTCGCGGATACGCTTGTTGCCGTCATTCGTCTCCAGCAGGGAGAAATGGTAAAGCGTTTTAATGGCTTCCGCGAAACCCGCAGGCATCCCGCATGTATCGTACAGCGCATGAAAACCCAGTGGCCCCGCATCCAGCATCAGCGTTCTCGCGTTTTCCACGGGAATTTCCGCCAGGGCGGCCATGGCCTGTTCAAAAAATCCCACCTCACCCAGACACAGCGCCCTCACCACCAGCGAGTAATGCAGGCGTTTGTTGCGTTTCATCGTGCGGACAAGCTCCTCCATCTCATAGGGACGCATCCAGGGAATCAGGAAGCGCAGCACGCTCATCTCACGCGCCACATCGGTCGTTTTATTCGCCAGCGCCCAGGAAAGCCGGTACCGGCGGGTCAGCACGCGCTTGAACTGATCCGCCATCAGGGCAAATAGCTTTTCTGCGAAGGCAGTGGATAAGCCTCCCCGGCAAATCAGAGCTTCCATGACACTCTGGTCACCGCGATATTCTTCCGCGATCTTCTCAATATCCGTTTCGCCGATTTCCGCATTACTGTTATTGAGCAGCGAACTCACCACCTGTGCGTTCGCCGTCTCCACCAGAGCGCGGCTGACACGCGCCGATACCGTTTTCCGACGGCTTACCGCCATCCATTTATCGATATTTCCCGTGGCTTTTATCAATTCTTCCAGATCGTCATCCGTCAGCACGGTGGAGCTTTCGATAATCCCCAGAGCAATGTCCGGGACATCGTTCGCCAGTGCGCGTATAATATCGTGGGGCACATATTCGTTAGTTTTCAATTCTTCCGCGATGGCCTTGCGCACAATATGCGCCGTATCGCGTAGCAGCAGCCGAAAAATATCAATCGCCACCCGGCTTTCATTCTCGGTAAAACGGGAACGGTTAAAGCCTTCGGAAACTTTTGCAGCAATCCCGGCGCGTACCTCGGGCGATGGCTCCTGAATCAATTGCTGAATATCGCGTTGGCTTATGGTCACCTGAATCCTCACTCCGCGGTCCGCAGACCTCATGCTCATATTGTTAGTATTTCATAGAGGGGTTAATATTTACTTAAAATTTTAGGGAATTTTGAGGGGCATTTCAGATAAAATGTCCATTAATTTTATATAACAGTGCATTAAATGCTATTTACCTGATTTTTTGGCGAATATTCTTATTAAGGTTTGGCCGGAAATGCCGCGTGCGTTAACTATTGTGCATTACACCGGTTAATATTGGGCGGCTTATTCCGGGCGCATATCCGTTCTTACGCGCCCCCGCCAGGTGAGGCGCAGCGCCCACCCGATAGCCACGGCATCGATCATCTCCTGCAACAGCGCCCCTGCCACGGGGGAAAGATGCCCCGCCGCCGCAAAGCCCATCCCAAGCAGGCTTAAGCCCATCCCCCCCAGGGCGCTTTGCAACGCCACCTTCCGCATATCCTGGGATAAGTGCAATAACTCATCCACCTTGGCCAATGTATTTTCCAGTATGACGGCGCCTGCGGCCTCGGAAGTGACGGCACTGGCCTGCCCAAACGCCAGCCCCACGGTCGCCGCCGTCAGGGCAGGCGCATCGTTAATCCCGTCTCCCATAAACAAGGTGGGGGCTTTGGTGGTTTCGTCCCGCACGATATCCAGCTTCTGTTCCGGGGTTTGCCCTGCAAACACCTCTTTAATCCCTAATTGCCGCGCCAGATAAGTGACCTCGGACTCACGGTCGCCGGACAACAGCATCACGCGCATAAACTGGTGGGACGGCCCTAAATGGCTGATAAAGCTTTCCCCTTCCGCCCGGGGCGTGTCACGAAAACGCAGCGTTGCCGCGTATGCGCCGTCCACCAGCACCACACATTCCAGTCCCGCCACCAGCGGGGGCAGCAGCCCCGACCATTCGGGGTGGGAGGCCAGCACTTTATTGCGGCTTGTGATAACCACTTCTTTTCCCCCCACCTGCCCGACCAATCCCTGTCCCGGTTTTTCCGTAATATGCGTGGCAAAGGGAGGCAGGAGGCGCGCCTGTTTTGCGGCCTGGAGAATCGCCCCCGCCAGCGGATGGCGTGAATAACGCTCCAGTCCCGCCGCATAGTTAAGGATCGTTTCTTTTTCCCTCCCTGCGGCGGGAAGAATCTCCGTAAGCTGCGGCTCCCCCAGCGTCAGCGTGCCGGTTTTATCGAAAATAGCGGTACGGCAGGTAGGAAGGCGCTCCAGCACCGTGGGGTCGCGGATAATGATCCCACGCCGCGCCGCCAGGGAGATGGCGCTGATAATCGTTATGGGCACGGCAATCAGCAGGGGACAGGGTGTCGCCACCACCAGCACGGCAAGAAAACGCGAGACCTCCCCCGTAACAAGCCAGGCTCCCCCCGCCACCGCTAAAGCCAGCGGCGCAAAAACAGCGCCCAGCTGGTCGCCCAGGCGGCGCAACCTGGGGCGCGTGCTTTCCGCTTCCCGCATCACCTTCATAATGGCGGTATAGCGCGAATCCTCGGGGAGTTTTTCCGCACGCACCACCAGCAGGGCATCGCCATTGATGGCTCCCGACAGCACGCTTGCCCCCACCGCTTTGGACACGCGGTACGGCTCCCCCGTCAGGTACGATTCGTCCATCCCGCCATGCCCTTCGATTATCACCCCATCCACCGGGCAGGTTTCATGGGGAAAGATCACGATCGCATCCCCTACGCGAATGTCGGACAGCGCAATATCCTCCGTATGGCCGTCCACTTTGCGGTGGGCGATATTGGGCATCCGCGCCGCCAGCGCCGCCAGCACGGAGGAGGCTCGCCCCAGCGCGTATTCTTCCAGCGCCTGCCCCCCGGTTAACATGAGTATAATGAGGACGGCCACCAGATACTCTTGCAACGCCAGCGCCGTAATCAACGCCAGCGCCGCCAGTATATCCGCTCCCAGGTCACCCCGGCGCAGCTTGCCGAGAATCTCCCATAGCAGCGGCACGGAACCAACCGTGATGGCTGCCAGAAGCGGAATTTCCCCGCCGCCGACGCCGCTATAGCGCATCGCCATATGCATAGCGATGGAGACAAGGCACCCTGCCGCTAATAATAAGTGAAACCGTAACATCGACATGCGCCTTTTGTAGCGCGCCCCATGCCTGACAGCCAGCGGAATCTATCCGGCGTCACACGCGGTACTGGCACTACACTTCTGAACAGCGGCCAAACAGATCCTTTTGCTCGCCGTTTACCGCACCGCTTTGCTGATCCGTCAACGGCAGAGGATACTCCCCCGTGAAGCAGGCATCACAATATTGGGGCGCATCCGCATGGCGCTTTTTCTCCCCTACGGCGCGATAAAGCCCGTCCACGCTGATGAACCCAAGACTGTCCACCCCGATGAACGTTGCCATTTCCTCCACCGTTTGCTTGGCGGCCAGCAACTTGTCGCGGGAGGGTGTGTCCACCCCATAAAAACAGGAATGGGTGGTGGGAGGGCTGGCGATACGCATATGCACCTCTTTTGCGCCCGCTTCGCGCACCATGTTCACGATTTTGCGGGAGGTGGTGCCGCGCACGATACTGTCATCCACCAGCACAACGGATTTGCCTTTAATCATATGCTCATTGGCGTTGTGCTTGAGCTTAACCCCCAGATGGCGCACAGAGTCGGTCGGCTCGATAAACGTGCGCCCCACATAATGATTGCGGATAATGCCCAGCTCAAAAGGCAGGCCGGACTCATGCGCATAGCCCAGCGCCGCCGGAACACCGGAATCGGGCACCGGCACCACGATATCCGCCTTCACGGGCTTTTCCCGTGCCAGTTCTATCCCGATCCGCTTGCGCGCCTGATACACGTTATGCCCCTCGATAAAACTGTCGGGACGTGCAAAATACACATATTCAAAAATGCAGAACCGATGGGGTTTGGAGTGAAAAGGAAACAGGCTGTGAATGCCGCTTTCATTAATCACCACCACCTCGCCCGGCTTGATATCGCGCACGAACTCCGCACCCAGAATATCCAGCGCACAGCTTTCCGAGGCAAGAATATGCGCATCCCCCAGCCTTCCCAGCACCAGTGGCCGTACCCCGAAAGGATCGCGTGCCCCGATCATCCATTGCTCGGTCAGCACCACCAGCGAATACGCGCCTTCCACCAGTTGCAAGGCGTCGATCAGCCGCGCCTGCGCGGAACCCGCCTCGCTGATGGCCACCAGCTGGATAATCGTTTCCGTATCCGACGTGGATTGAAACAGGCACCCGCGCTCCTTGAGTTGCTGGCGCATGGTCATGGCATTGGTAAGGTTGCCGTTATGCGCAATCGCCATGCCGCCGAAATTATATTCGGCAAAGAGCGGCTGCACGTTGCGCAGCATAGTTTCGCCGGTGGTGGAATAGCGCGTATGGCCGATGGCGGAGCGTCCGCCGAGCCGTTCGATGATATGGGCGGAGTTGAAGTTATCACCCACCAGCCCCTGCGCACGGTGAGAATAAAACTGTTTGCCGTCGAAGCTGACGATGCCCGCCGCTTCCTGGCCGCGATGCTGCAATGCATGGAGCCCCAGCGCCGTATGCGCCGCCGCTTCGTCGTGCCCGTAAATCCCAAAGACCCCGCATTCTTCATGCAGACGATCTTCGTGCTTTTCCTCGGCTTCGCTAAAAGTGAGGCTCCCTGGCTGTATCATCGTCACCCTTGCGCGCTCCTTCCGCGTCTTTTTCCACACTGTCTAAAATATCCTGAAATTTCTGGCGGTCGTTTTCATCGAAACCATGGCCGGTATCCTCTGTATCCTCCGGCTGCTCTTCGAGCGGGGCTTCCGTATCGAACGGCTGCTCTTCTTTCTGGGCAAAGCTCGTGATTTCCTTCAGGTAATCCGGCATCATCCCCACCAGGATCACGGTGCCTTTTTCCACCATCGGCAGGCTGTGCGCGGTTTTGATCCAGTCGGGATAGTCGTCTTTATTGGGGCCCAGGACGATCGTGGTCAGGAAGTAGCCCAAAGCCACAATCAACGACCCTTTTATGACGCCGAAAAACAGCCCCATCAGGTTATCAAACGCGCCGACATCCGATCCCGTTTTCAGGTAACGCACGAGCACGGAGCTGAAAAGGGAGATCACCATCAGCGAAACGAAATAGGTTCCAAGCGTGGCGAAGATGGCCGCCACCATGGGTTTTTTGACGTACGGCTCCAGAAATTCCGCCACATTCACCACAAAATGCAGGGTGATGAAGGCCGCACCCACCCAGGCCAGCAGGGAGAGCAATTCGCGGATGAAGCCGCGGAAGAAGGAAATCAGGGCAGAAAGAAACAATACGCCAAGAACAATAGCGTCAAAGAGGTTCATGCTGAGCTGTGCATCAATCATCGGCGAATGCGCGTTTCTTTCCGGGATGGATATCTCCACACGCCTTTACCATCTCAAGCAGTTCTTGTACATGAGAAATCGGCACGGCTCCGGCCGGAATGACGGAAGCGGCTTTTTTCTTGCCTCCCTGCAACGTTTGCGCGGGACAGAAAGCGCGGCTGAATCCCAGCTTTTCCGCCTCCCTCAGGCGTTGGTCGGCACTGGCGACACTTCTTACCTCCCCCGAAAGCGCCACTTCGCCGAAAAAGACGCTTCCCGCGGGCAGGGGCACATCCAGCGCCGCGGAGAGCAGGGCGCTGGCGACCGCCAGATCCGCCGCAGGCTCAAGAATGCGCATCCCCCCGGCGATATTCAGATACACTTCCCGGTCGGCCAGCCGCACGCCCGCCCGCGCTTCCAGCACCGCGAGAATCATCGCCAGCCGCGCCGAATCCCACCCCACCACGGCGCGCCGGGGCGTGGCCATCATGCTGGGGGTGACCAGCGCCTGAATCTCCACCAGCATGGGGCGGGTGCCTTCCATCCCGGCTAAAATCGCCGAGCCGGACACCGGATTGTCGCGTTCGGGCAGAAACAGCGAGGAGGGGTTGGCCACTTCGGAAAGCCCGGCATCGGACATCTCGAACACGCCGATTTCGTCCGTAGCGCCGAAGCGGTTTTTCACCGTGCGCAGGATGCGGAACATCTGGCCGCGGTCACCCTCGAAATACAGCACGCAATCCACCATATGCTCCAGCACGCGGGGGCCCGCGATCTGCCCGTCCTTGGTCACATGCCCCACCAGCAGCAGCACCGTGCCGCGCTTCTTGGCGTAGCGGATGAGTTCGTTAGAGCTGGCGCGCACCTGTGCCACCGTACCCGGCGCGCTCTCCAGCGTGTCCAGATACATGGTCTGGATGGAGTCGATCACGAGTACGTCAGGGTAGTTCGCGCCGGAGAAAGCGGCGGCATGAGCGGTCGGTTTCCCGGAGCGAATGCCGGAATCAAGAGAACTCAGAATATCACGCACAGCATTACCGGCGGCGAGGCCGACTTTCGCGCCAGCGAGCCCTAAGCGGGAGGCGCGCATCTGTATCTGCGCCACGGACTCCTCGCCGGAGATATAGGCAACCGACAGGCCGGAAGCGGCGAGTTTGGCGACCGCCTGCAGCAGCAGGGTGGATTTGCCGATGCCCGGATCGCCGCCGATGAGTATCGCCGAGCCCGGCACCAGCCCGCCGCCGAGCACGCGGTCGAGTTCGCCGATCGCGGTGGGAAGGCGCGCCTGAAGCTCCGCCTTGCCGTCCATGGCGGCGAAGGAGAGCGCCTTGCCTTTGCCGGAACCGAGGCTCTGGGGGGCGGCTTCCATCACCTCCTCGGAAAGCGTGTTCCACTCCCCGCACGCCTCGCACTTACCCGACCATTTCGGATACACCGACCCACAGGCGGAACAGACGTAAGAGGTGCGAGATTTGGACATTATTTCATACCGTCATTGCGAGGCGAAGCCGAAGCAATCCAGATATCTTTTACTACCAAATAATAAGCATAGATTTGCCCCAGAACTTGGATTGCTAATATTAAATATGCTAAAAAATCTGATAGAAGATTTTTTTGTTCGGGTATTATTTCTAACCAAACGGCAGTCCCTACAATCATGATATACATCATAAATACCGCGAAACAGATTGCAGAAGAAACCATGAAAACGAAAAGACCCATCTGTAAGTGATCTAAAATAATGTCATTTGCCGCATCAAATATATTTGATAAAGGGGATTTTATCTTACCAGAAATTAGAAGGATAAACGTCACAGGATAAAGCAGTACGATCATACCTATGATTAAAATCCATGCCAACAAATTTGGGTCATTTAACATACTTAAGCCTATAAATCTGGATTGCTTCGTCGCGCAAACGCTCCTCGCAATGACGGTTTTATTTATGGCCGATGATACCCCAAGCGGCGGGGGAAGAAAGCAAAAAGTGTTGTCGTCCCCGCGCAGGCGGGGACCCATATTCACAGGCAGGGGTTATGGATTCCCGCCTGCGCGGGAATGACGATCGAGAGATGCACCGGCCTGCTTGCCGGTGCAGGTGGGGTTGGGAGTATGCGGAAGCATGGATTCCCCTATAATCGCCTACGGCGATTCGGGGAATGACGAATATGAGAAAGAAACAAGAAGCGAGGTCAGGATTTACACGAGCGGTCGGCCTTTGGCCGGAGCGAGTGGAAAAAGACCGGAGCAGGGGTGCAGTATATTATAAACTCTCCACCGACAGCTTGAACCCCAGCCCGTGCAGGATGGTGCCGAGCGTGTCCAGCCTTGGGTTGCCCTTGCTCGACAGCGCTTTATACAGGCTCTGACGGTTGAGCGACGTGCGTTTGGCCAACTCCCCGACGCCGCCTTGCGCCTCCGTCACGCTGCGCAGCGCCAGCAGGAAAGCTTCCGCGTCCTTGTCCTCTTCATATTCCTCCAGCGCGATTTGCAGATACATCCGCGCCGCTTCTGCGTCGCGGAGATTCTCCACATGCCACTCATGAAAATCAATGTAGGGTTTTGCGGGTGCGCTTTCCGTAGTCTTTCCAGTATTTTTTCGCATTTTCTATATCCTTTTTCTGGCTCGATTTATCCCCGCCGTTTAGAAGCAGCACGATGGCTTCCCCGTCCTTCGCATAATAGACGCGGTATCCCGCACCAAAATGCAGCCGAAGCTCAAACACCCGTCACCCACGGATTTATAATCACCAAAATTACCCAGCGCCAGACGTTCAATACGCTTCCTGATACGCAGGCCGATAGCCATATCCAAGCCCTCCTGCCACTCAGTAAACGGCGACTGGCCGGTAGCGGTCGTATAAATCCGGATTTCAATCATTGTAAACTATTGGCGACAGATTGGCAAGAAACCATTGCTGATGATAGCCCACCCCGCGGGGTAGGAAAGGGGAAATTTATTAATGCGCCCCGCGCCTCGCTTCCTGCTCGGCCGATGGCGCGCCGCTTCGCGGGCTCATGGCTGGCGCGAACTATTTTCCACTCGCTCCGCGCTCCACGCGACCGCTCGTGTAAATGCTGTCCGCGCTTTTTGTCCCTTTCGCTGACATAGCCGCGCCGATTTCAAAGAAGTACGCGGAGCGCAAGGCGAGCGGGTCTGGATTCCTGTTTCTTGTCGCGCCATAGCCCGGGCGTTGCCAAGGGCATAGGCGGATCGCAGGAATGACGAAGAATGGGGGCGGTGAAGGGAACAAGAAGCGAGGCCAGGAGGCTGAGCCTTTAGTCGCCGAAGGCGTTAGGCCCATTTGCCGAGTAGTAAGCGAGGCGAGGGGCATTAAATAAAACTACTTCCTAAGCTCCATCGTGATGGGGCCGGTGGCGCGGCCATGGACAAACTGATCCACATAGTCGTTGCCGCTGTTCATCACCTCCTCGGCCTTGCCGTCCCAGATGATTTTACCCTTATAAATCATTGCCACGCGGGTGGCGATTTTCTTGGCGCTGGCCATATCGTGCGTGATGGTGACGGTAGTCAGCCCCAGCTTGCGCGTGCATTCCACGATGAGGTCGTTGATGACGTCCGCCATGATGGGATCCAGCCCCGTGGTCGGTTCGTCGAAGAAGATGATCTCCGGATCGCCGCAAATGGCGCGTGCCAGCGAGACGCGCTTTTGCATCCCGCCCGACAGCTCGGCGGGCTTGAGCATCGCCACATCCGCGCTCAGACCCACGGCCTTCAGCTTCTCCACCGCGATGTCGATGGCGTCCCTGCGCGAGATGCCGCCCAGGGCAAAGGTGATGTTCTGCCAGACCGCGAGCGAATCAAACAGCGCGCCGCCCTGGAACAGCATCCCGAATTTGCCCATCAGCTTCTCGCGCCCGCGGGTGGAGAGTTTCGTCGTCTCCTCGCCGTCGATCTTCACGCTGCCGCAGTCCGGCGTCAGCAAGCCCAGGATGCATTTCAGCAACACCGATTTTCCCGTGCCCGACCCGCCGATAATCACCAGCGATTCCTTCTCGGCCACGCAGACGCTCACATCGTCCAGCACCGTCTTGGTGCCGAAAGACTTGTGTAAGCCCTTGACGTCAATAGCAGGAATGGATGCTCCAGCCATCATATACCTTCACAATAATGTAACAATTTCATGATATCCTGATCACCATAGCGCGTACTGCATCACAGGAGAAGAGAAAATGCCAGCGTCAGAAGAGCCTATTAAAGGGGGAGAAGGGGAGATATCCCCTACCCTAATGAATTTCATCCTCAATACGAGCCCCCCTGAAGACCCTCAGATAGGAGGCATCGTGGTGCCCGACAGCACGGAAAAGGGCGCGGTATTGCAGCTGAAGATACGCGATAATGCCCCTGAAAACACTCAATCTCCCGACGCAGGCCGTGATGTGCACGAGAATGTGCTTGCAAGCGGAATGAAGGCACTTAGAGAAGCTGGGGTGGATGTCGCAAGCGGTTATGTAACGCAAAGAGAGGGAGGAAAGTCCTATCTTTCTATCGTAGCGCGCTCTATTACTACCGAGCAGCTGAATGAGGTATATGCGAACATGGTAGGTGACATGAAAACCGCCTTGCAGCTATCATCGTCGTCCTCCCCGACTCCCTTAGACCATGCGATGGATGGTGCAAAGTGCGACAACGGTCGCCCTCTCTCCACGCCGCCATGCGCGCCTCCTTCTCGGGGGTTTGGCAAGTAAGGTGTCTCCTACGTTGCGAAAAACAACTCGGTGATGAAATAGTTAAACAGCAGGATGAGGATGGAGGCCGACACCACCGCGTTGGTGGTGGCCGCACCCACGCCCTGCGCCCCGCCCTTGGAATGGTAGCCGTGATAGCAGCCCATCAAGGCCACGATGAAGCCGAAGACGGAAGCTTTCACCAGGCCGGAAACGACGTCTTTGGTCTCCAGAAAGTCGAACGTGTTGTTAAGATACGGCCCCGGCGAGAAGCCGAGCTTCTGCACACTCACCACATAGCCGCCGAAAATGCCGATAATATCGGCAACGATCACCAGCAAAGGCAGCATCATCAGCCCGGCCAGCAGGCGGGGGAAGACGAGGTATTTGAACGGGTTGGTGGATAACGTCACCAGTGCGTCTATCTGCTCGGTGACGCGCATCGTCCCGATTTCGGCGGCAAACGACGCGCCGATGCGCCCGGCGATCATCAACCCGGCCAGCACCGGCCCCAGTTCGCGGGTGATCGAGAGCGCCACCACCATCGGGATGGAGCTTTCGGCGGAAAAGCGCGAGAAGCCGGAATAGCTCTGCAGCGCCAGCACCGCCCCGGTGAAGATGGCGGTGAGCCCCACCACAGGCAGGGAATAGTAGCCGATTTCCACCATCTGACGGCCGATCTGGCGGAAATAGTAAGGGGGGGAGAAGAGCGCGCCCACCCCATGGGTAGCGAATAATGCCAGCCTGCCAACGGCGGCAAGGAAAGCAAGAAATGCACGGCCTATGGGTTGTAGCGGGTTCATGGCAAATCTTCGTAATGGCGTTGTACCCGGCTGCCCAGCCGGGTGAAAATTTCATAGCCGATGGTATGGCAGATTTCGGCCACTCTGTCCACTGGCTGTGTAGCGTTGATAAGGCTCACCGAATGCGCGGATTCCAGTAGAGACAGCGGCACCTCGGTGGCGTCCCAGCAGGTGAGATCCATCGAGACGCGCCCCAGCAACGGCAGGGCGTACTCGCCCATAAACGCTTTTATTTCGGAGTTGCTCGCCATGCGGTGAATCCCATCCGCGTAGCCGATCCCGGCGGTGAGGATGCGCTGACCCTTTTTTACCTGCGCCGTCGCGCCGTAGCCGACGGTCTGGTCACGCGCCGCCTCGCGTATCTGCAGGATGGGCGCGGTAAGCTCCGCTACCTGCCGCATCGGATTGGGCTGATCGGCATTCGGGGTAATGCCGTAGAGCGAACAGCCGGGGCGGCCAAGATCGTAGTGGAAGGCCGCATCCAGGAACATCCCCGACGAATTGGCCACACTGCACGGAATGCCCGGAAAATGCACCCGCGCCGCCTCGAACAGGCGGAGCTGTTCGACGTTCAGCGGATGGGCGGGCGTACTCGCACAGGCCAGATGGGTCATCAGCAGCGCAACCGGCAGCCCCGCTACCGTTTCCGCTTCTTCGGCGTTCAGCCCCAGGCGACACATGCCGGTGTCGATATGCAGGGCGCAGCGGGGAAGAACCTCCCGGTCACGGGCGCGCTTCACCTGTTGGGTCGTCGTAAGCACGGGCGACAGCCGGTACGTTTCGTAGGTGTTTTCCTCCCCTTTGAGATAGCCTTCGAAAACATAGATTTCTTGCCGGGGCAAGGCTTGCCGTAACATCACGGCTTCGGCCAGCGTCGCCACGAAGAAAGTCGCGCAGCCCTCCCGCGCCAGATATTCCGCGACGGGAACCATCCCCAGCCCATAAGCGTTTGCTTTGACCACCGCCGCACACCGCCCCTTCGCATGGCGCGCCGATAACAACCGCCAATTGGCCGCTATCGCTTCACGCGACACGGTAAGCACAGGAGAAGGGTAAATAGCCATGCTTCCTCTTAGCGGTCTTCGGCAAAAATCGCAAGGTGACTGGAAAGCACGATAAAAGTTTGACATTTTTATAGGAGCTTACTACAAGATGCCCTCCCGCCTGCATGGGTCAGTAGCTCAGGTGGTTAGAGCGCACGCCTGATAAGCGTGAGGTCGGAGGTTCAACTCCTCCCTGACCCACCAGCCTACGCTCTGCGAGCTTCGGCTCGGCAAGCCAAGGGCTTGACGAAATGAAGCGAGCAGCCAAGTGGAGGCTGTCGCGCCGTAGTTGCCCTTGTCGCGTCGAAGCTTTAGCGTAGATGGAAGCAACGTAGGCGGACTATAAAAGCATCATGAAATATGTGTATATTCTTCGTAGTTTAGCTTTTCCTGATCGTTACTATACCGGCATTACGGACGATCTGAAAATGCGTATGGCTAAGCATAACGCAAAGGAAGTGCCGCATACTTCTAAATATGCTCCTTGGGAACTGAAAACTTATGTGGCATTTTCCGATGCGCAGCAGGCATTCGAATTTGAAAAATATCTAAAAACAGCCTCCGGGAGAGCATTTACAAAGAAAAGATTATGACAATTAGAAAACTTACCCGTGATGATTTTGATGAATGGAAACAGGCAAGGTTTGGTTTAACCAGCACACAGAGGTAAAAAGATTGCGGAGCTACTCATTGATCATGTCGTTGAACATGCGAAATCTGGCCATACACCTGCTTCCGAGCAACAAACCGTACTGCTTATGTATCCGTAACGTTTTACTACGCCGCACGCGCCGCTTTCTCGCGGGAGACGCAGTTGCGACCCGATTTCTTAGAGGCATAGAGGGCTTCGTCGGCGCGGCGGATGAGGGTAGGCAGCGTATCTTTTTCAGGGCGATAGGAAGATACGCCGATAGACACCGTAATCTGTCCGATAATTTCGCCGGTATCGCGTCGCTTCAGCTCCTTGCTGGCAATCGCCGCCCGTAAATGCTCCGCCACCACCATCGCCCCTTCCAGGGGGGTGGAGGGTAGCATCACCGCAAATTCCTCTCCGCCGAAACGTGCCACAATATCGCGGCCTTTGAGGGTATCGGTAAGGATGCGCGCCACGGTTTTTAAAACCTCGTCGCCGATCAGATGGCCATGCTCGTCGTTAAAGCGTTTAAAATGGTCGATATCGATCATCAGCAGGCACAAAGGCGCTTCCTGTTCTTCCGCCAGGCGGGTGAGCCTGTCCATCATTTTATCGAAGGCCTTACGATTGAAGACGCCGGTGAGGAAATCGCGTTGCGCCTCTTCCGTGACTTCCACCAGATGTTGACGCAGCCCCTCCACCTCTCTCTTGGAATTTTCTAACTTCTCATTCATCGCCTCGCTGCGTTCCTTGAGCGATTTGGTGCTTTCGATGATTTTCTCCACAATAGCCGTGAGTTCCTCAGTGCCCTCCTCCTCTTCCAGCGAGGAAATATGCGTATCCATCGCCTCCTGATAGGACTGGTTCTCCCCGGAGAAATTTCCAATAACACCCAGAACCTGCGCCAGTACATGACGGGCATCGCTTAAGGTCTGGGAGGGCTGTGCGTCGCCCGCGGCAATATATTTATGATAAAGATACGAATGCAGCCCCTCATCGAAGGCGACCTCGCCTTCCAGTGCCTTATCCACCTCCTGACGCAAGGGGGGAATATCGTCGGCCACATAATGATACCAGACGGCATAAGGCTGGGGCAAAGGCGCAATATCGCGTTCCGCCATGAGTTTCATGGCTTTCTCCGCTACATGGCGTACCTCCTGCGTTTTCTTCACTACACGCCCCAGACTTTCCTGTTAAAAGAGAGATGGATGATTGATTCTACCCCTGCAGCGTTTAAGAAAATACTAATAACCCCCTTGTCGGAGGGGAAAAATTTACGGCGTGGAATTAATAATTATACTTGCGTATGTTAAGTTTTTCTTTATGGTATATGACCGGGCTGAACCTTAAGCTGCGGCAGGTTGCGCATGAATGTTTCCACCTATCCTCCCTCCGAACTCTCCGGCAAAAGAGCTATCGCCGCTCTTCCCAAGGTCAATGTACGCCCTCGCATTATGCCTGTCTCTTCCCCCGATGCAGACACGCCCGTGGAAGGTAAGCCATTGCCCGCCGAGAGAACAAAAACAAACGCTGCCCTGCTGCGCCGTAAGGACTGGGATATCCGTTTTGCCGCGCTCCTGATTTTATTGGTAGTAGGGGTGAATGTCACCCTTGCCCTGCTCTTGAGCGGCGATGGTTCTTCCTCTGAGGAAGCAGCCATTACCATGGAATCCCCCTCAGAGGAAATAAGCCGGAAAGGTGCGCCCGGCGATACGCGCTCCACGAATGTATATGTCTCAAGCGAAGACAAGCGCCTGTTGCTTCGGCATTTATCCGCTCCCGCGCCGGAAGTGCGCCAGGCACCCCTGGCCAGATTAGAGCAGCACCCCTCGTTAAGTCACGAACGCGAACGCGCCCTCTCCCTGATAAGCGGCGGCACGTCGGCGGGAAAATAAAATGAGGATCTCCATGGATAAAATCTTATTGTCTCTGCTTGCATGTGTGTTTCTGTGCCTGGCGCAGGCGGCCAGAGCGGAAGAAATACAGCCATTGGGCATGGTGACGGGGCCGGCCACCGGCACTTATATCGCCTTTGGCAAGGATATCGCCAAAGTCTCCGCACAGGAAGGCACGACCCTGGAGGTGACCGCCTCCACCGGATCGATCGACAATATCCGCCGCATTGCGGAAGCCAATGAAAATGCCGCCATCGGCATCGTGCAATCGGATGTGCTGAGTTTTCTAAAACGTTCGCAAAACCCCCGTTCCAAAGCGATTGCGGAACATCTGCGCCTGATTTTCCCCTTTTATAGCGAGGAAGTGCATGTGCTGGCGCGCAACGAGGTGAAGGATTTTAAGGAGCTGGAAGGCAAGCGGGTCGTCGTGGGGCAGCCCGGCAGCGGCAATATGCTCACGGCCGTTAACCTGCTGGCGCTGGCTCAAATAAAGCCCAGCAAAATGTTACAGATGCCTCCCGAAGAAGGGGTGGTTTCGGTGCTGGCCGGGGAAGCGGACGCCGTGATTTTTACGGCGGGAAAGCCGGTGACGCTCTTTAGCAACCTGGAACAGATGCGCACCGATTTCGATGGAAAATACGCCACCTTGCTGAATCAGGTGCATTTTCTGCCCGTGGAAGGCAAAGAAATCGAGAGTGAATATAACAAGGCGGAGATCACCCCGGCGGATTATAGTTTTGTAAAAAAGAAGGTGCCTACCGTTGCCGTCACCTCGCTGTTGGTCGCGTATGATTTTTCCTCCGAAAAGAACGACTATTACAAGACGCGCTGTACCCAGCTGGAATCCGTGGGGCGCGCCATCCGCACCCATCTTTCCTGGCTGAAGGAAAACGGCCACCCCAAATGGAAGGAAGTGGATCCGCAGCGTCCCGTCGCCCTGTGGCAGCGTGAGGAATGTTCGTGGGTAAACGCACAAATGGAAACGCCGAGCCTGAGCAGTGAGCTGGAACGCGACCTGCTGGGCATCGTCCATCGCACGGCGCAGCGGTGAGCGCGCCGCTGATTATGGTGCTGGCGTCAGACGCCGAGTGCCTGCGAACCCTGCGAACGGCGTTTCTGGGAATTGCCCGCGTGGTGGAGACTCCCCCGCAAAAGGAGGCGTTCGTTTTAGTGGCCGATGCACAGAGCCTTGCCGGGAAAGCGTTTTCCACTCCTCCTTGCCGGGCGATAGGGCTGGGTGCCCCTGTCTCCCATGCTCTGGCGGATACTTGCCCGGTTGACTGGATTCCCGTCCCGTTTCATCTGCGCGAACTGGTGTCGCGCCTGAGCGCCCTACTCGCCTCCCCGCCTCCCTGCCCTCGCCTGCTGATGCCCGGTTGTCCCTTGCAACTGGATACAGTGACCCGCCAGCTTATTCATACGGAAACCTCCCACTACCAGGAATTAACGGAAAAAGAGACGCTCCTGCTGCACGCTTTGGTAAAGGGAGAGGGTGCGCCGATCTCCAGGGAAACCCTCCTGGCGGAAGTCTGGGCTTACCAGCCCGACATTCCTACCCGTACGCTGGAGACCCATCTTTCCCGCCTGCGGGGGAAACTACAGCACTTCCCCACCGCACAGATCGCCATCCTCCCGGATGAGGGCGGATACCGCCTGGCTCTAAGCCGCTAATGCGTGCCTTTGCCCTTTATTTTTATCGGAAAATACGTTAGTAATGGCGCCCTGACGAACCTAAGGCAGAGAGCGTCTCATGCGTATACACAGAGTAGTGGGGATAATGGTCGCCATGGCCACCCTCCTGGCTGGCACCTCCCAGGCACAACAGCTCTATCAAACATCCGGGGACTGGCGCGTCTTTACCTATGGCGATGGCAGTGCACGCCAATGCTACGTCGCGAGCGTCCCGGTGAAGAAAACCGGCAATTACTCCGCACGCGGCGAACCCTTCGTGATGGTCACCCACCGCGACGAGAAGGGGGACGAGGTGAGCGTTTCCTCGGGCTATCCGTATAAGGCCGGGTCACAAACGTCGCTGACCATCGACTCCCGGCGCTACGATCTGTTCGTTCAAAACGACCGCGCCTGGGCCTATGACGCCGCGCAGGATAAAAACCTGGTGGAGGCCATGATGAAAGGAAGTCAGATGATCGTGAAGGGCGCCTCGCAGAAAGGCACCTATTCTTCCGACACTTATTCGCTGGCAGGCTTTACCGCCGCCGTGCGCAAGATGAAAACGCTTTGCCACTAAGCCATTTCTATGCCAACTTCCTTATAGGCATCCATCGCATTCCCTTGATCCAATTTGATCCAATGACTCTGCCGTAAGGCGCGTGCTTTTTCACTATAGTAGCCATTTAATGCGCTTATCAATGTATAGCCGATTTCTTCTGCCAAATTAACAGGAACCGCATTGCCAATTTGTTGGTATTGGGAAGTTGTGGAACCAACAAACTGCCAGTCATCAGGAAATGTCTGTATGCGCGCATATTCACGCACGGTAAAAGGGCGCGTTTCTTCTGGATGGCAGCGTTCGGTCTGTTTTTGTGCGGGGTTGCATGTTAGCGTTAAACTAGGTTCATCCCAACTCATGCGGCGCGCCATGCCGGTTTTTCCACCACCTAAGTAGAAACTTTTTTTCATATATTCTTTCTGCAGCGCGAGGGGCAAATCGCGCCAATAGCCCCCCGGGGGCACATGTTCCAGTATTTGCCGCTTACGCTTGGCATAGGCCATTCCCTGGGAAACCGGAACATCACATGTAAACAACGACCCTGCCTTTAGGGCATCCCGCAAGGTATAATGTTCTTTATGTGATCGTGGAAATTCATACCGGATGGAGGTGTCTTTGCGTATGCCTACTATCAATAGGCGTTCACGTTTTTGTGGCACTCTATGGAATATGGCTTTGAGTATCCGTGGCGGCAAAACATCGTACCCAATTTCTTCCAAGATAGAAACCATACCTGCCAAAGTGCGTCCTTGCTCATGTTTAAGTAGGCCGCGCACATTTTCTCCTACGCAGATAAGGGGCTGGATTTCCTTAACGGCTCTTGCAAACTCATAAAAAAGTGTACCCCGGGCATCTTCAAACCCAAGCTTCTTACCGGCATAGCTGAAGGCCTGGCACGGAAAGCCGCCAACAACAATTTCCGCTTGTCCCCGGTGTGCAGAAAAGTCCACACCCCTCACATCACCTTCAACAATATTCCATTGAGGGCGGTTTGCTCGCAATGTTGCGCAGGCATACCTGTCAATCTCATTAAGCATACGGGAAGACAGCCCTGCCTTCTCTAACCCCAACGCCAGGCCACCCGCGCCAGCAAACAATTCTACAACCCGATAGTCTTTAATTGGTCTTTCTCTGGCAGGCGATCCTGTTTCCGCCAACACCCCTTCCTTGTCCAGCACTTTTACATCTGACTCCCTATACAGCCTATAGCCGTTTTTGGGGTTTCTCTGTGCTTTGAGCTTGCCTATCGCATCCCAGTTCCTTACTGTCTGCTTGGAAACGGAAAGCAAATCGGCGACCTGGGCAACGGTATATAATTTATCCATATATAACACGCCATTGCGTTACTTGTGCCGCACAACCTTACAATGGTTACCATTCTTTGTAAATAGGATTGTATGATGACTGTGCAAAATATAGACAAGCAAGCAATCCTTGATGCGGCAAAAGCATGGTTTAGGGAAACCATCGCCGCCAACCACGCCAAGAACACAGCAAAACTGGCAAAACAAAAAGCATTTAATATAAACCCCTTCTTGGTTACCTACCTGGCTCAATTTTTGACCGGGAACAGCAGCCCAACAAGTATCGCCAAGGCGCTTGTCTATCCCAGGGCGCTGGGAACCTCTATTAACACCTCATTTGGGCAGAATTCACAGAAATTTACCAGCGAGGTTCTTAAATCATTTGGCAGTGTAACTCCAGGCATCGACATTGAGTTTATTGACCAATTGGACGGCAATAAGAAATATTGTCAATTAAAAGCGGGGCCAAACACCATCAATAAAGACGATGTAAGAACGGTTCACAACCATTTCACAGATATAAAAAATCTTGCTAAAACAAATAATCTTCGGATTGGGTTGCATGATTTGGTGGTAGGGGTGCTGTACGGGGAACCTAGGGAACTGAGCGGGAATTATAAATCCCTTACCAACCAATACCATTACCCTGTGTATGTAGGAAAAGAGTTTTGGCATCGTTTGACTGGAGATGAGGATTTTTATTTCTTGCTTGCCCAAGCATTAGCCAGCATTGCCGCAGAATTTGATGGCACAAAATTACTTGAAAAAACAATCAATGATCTTGCTGACACAGAGATGGTGAAGAAGCTATCATCATAATATAATAAAATAGGAAAACCATATGGTGGATGCGGCGGCAATGGATAAGCCGACAGAGGGAAAGACCAACCTCATCGGCCTCACACGCGACGAATTAAAAGCCCTTCTGGCGAGTATCGGGCTGGAGCCGTTCCGCGCCCAGCAGATATGGACATGGATGTATAAATTCGGCATCGTCGATTTTTCCGAGATGACCACTATCGCCAAGGCCACCCGCACGTTGCTGGACGAACATTTCACCATCTCCCGCCCCCGGGTGGATACGGATCTGCAATCCACGGACGGCACGCGCAAATGGCTGCTTTCTTTTCCCGATAAGAACCAGATCGAAACCGTCCATATCCCGGAAGAAGACAGGGGAACGCTCTGCGTATCCTCCCAGGTGGGCTGCACCCTGACCTGCACTTTCTGCCATACCGGCACGCAGCGTCTGGTACGAAATCTGGAAGCCGATGAAATTATCGCGCAGGTGATGCTCGCCCGTGACAAACTGGGGGATTGGGCTACCGTAAATGGAAGCAAGGGAAAAGAAGGGGGAGCCAAGAAAAGCCGGGAACCGGGGCAGAGCGAAGAGGAGGACGGCCGCCTCATTACCAATATCGTGATGATGGGGATGGGAGAGCCGCTGTATAATTACGAGAATGTGGCGCGGGCGCTCTCCATTATTATGGATCCGCACGGAATTTCGCTCTCCAAGCGGCGCATTACCCTCTCCACGTCTGGTATCGTCCCTTTTATCAAACGGTGCGGCGAAGAGCTGGGAGTGAGCCTTGCCATCTCGCTCCATGCCGTGCGGGACGATTTGCGCGATGAACTCGTCCCGATCAACCGCAAATATCCGCTGGCCGAATTAATGCAGGCCTGCCGCGATTATCCCACCCTTTCCAATGCGCGGCGTATTACCTTTGAATACGTCATGCTCAAGGGGATTAACGACTCGGATGCCGATGCACGCGAACTGGTGCGGCTGATTAAAAACATTCCCGCCAAGGTCAATCTGATTCCTTTTAACCCATGGCCAGGCGCTCCTTATGAATGTTCTTCCAATAACCGTATCCATAGTTTCTCCCGCATTATACTGGATGCCGGCTATGCCTCGCCTGTGCGCACGCCACGGGGACAGGATATTTTCGCGGCCTGCGGCCAGCTTAAATCGCTCAGCCAACGCCCCAGTAAATCCAGAATGGGCAGTGTCCCTTCCTCTCCGTGATTTACATCTGCGGGTAAAAATGCTAAAAAATAGACTGTTATGATTTAGAGCAAGGAAACTGCGTGACCGACGCTGCCCGGGACGAATCCCAAAGCCTTAGGCATTATAGAGAAACGTTTGTCTCTGCCACCCGTACATTGGGGGGGCAGGAACAGGAGGAAACCTTTTCCCGGATCAAGAGGGCGGGAGACGCTTCCCTCAACCCCCGCCGTCTTTATCATACCCTGGCGCATTTCCAGGAAATCTCCGCCGCGGCACATCTGCGGCTTTTGGAGGATATGGCGCCTTTTCAGGAAGAGTTCCGCAAGCTTGGCCTGATGCCCCTCTATGATGTGGTGGTGGCCGTTATGGTGCGGGCGGGCGCCCATCATGACATTATCTACCATGTAGACCGCGACTATATCCCCGCGGATATATTGCGGGACGAAACGTTCGGCATCCTCCCTCCACGGTCTATTGATGCTCCGCATTCCGACTATGTCGTAACCTCCGCCGAACCGCCGGGGGAGGCAGGTGTGATCGTGGATATGGCACGGGTCGTATTTGACGTGCTCCCACGCGATATTCTGACCCAGTTTGGCGGCAAAAACGAGTTTCTAAGCGCCGTATACGCCGGATTGCAGGGGTGGAAAGAGGGCATCCCTCTTAAATATCTACTCGCCGAGATGGCTATGATTGAGGCAACGCGGCCTTTCGATCCCCCCGACCGTCTGGCGCGACTGCGCATACGTTTTGAATCTGCCAACCGCCTCCTTCCCGCCGCATCCCAGCTGGATCGGGAGGAAATGGACGCATTCCTGCTGGGTGCCGCGCAGCTTGCCAATGTCGATGTTCTTGATTTCGCCAGGGACTTCAATCACTTCCTCAAAGGGAGCGTGAACCTTCTGCTGGAGGCGGGGCGTCCGGTGATAACGCTGGAGGATTATTTTATCCGGGCGCGTAACCGTGAAGCATTTTTCCTCAACCTCCTCAGCAAGCTCCACAATGGAGACGCGGCCGTCTTTCACTCCCTTGCCGTAAGCCGGGGCGGAGAAAGCTGCTTTCCTCCCCGTGGAGCGGTGGAAATCTGTGAAAAACGGGCGCGTGAGAATATTCGCAAGGACGTGCTGATGTCGCGTGCGCTGAAGGTGGCCACCGCCCTGTCCGCCGCCATCGAAGCGACGTACGGCGAAGGAAATCTGGATGCCATCTCTTCCCTGCTGGAGGCCAATCAGGCACAGATGCTTGCGGGGTATCCCGCAATGCGCGACCCCTCCATGATGGAAACCGCCATGGCCATACGCGATGGTGCCCATAGCATCCCCCTGCTGGGGCTGGCCTCCTACCTGCTGGGGCATTTGAGCGAAACGAGCCTGCTGCGTTTATCGGAAAAAACCAGTCACCAGTTCCAGGCGTATCAGGAACGGTTTACCGCCGCCTTCGCCACGCGCAAAACGGCGCGGGAATTGCTGGAATGGCAAGGCGAATATCAGGAAATGGCCGGGCTGGAAACCATCATCGCCCAGGCGTTGGGGTATGAAGAAAAGCAGCAGCAACAGGCGAAGTAAGAAAGCCATTCCTTCCATTCACAAAAACCACCGGCTTACACATCCCGCGCCCGGTCTTTGGGTATAATAGAAAATTTATAGATTTTGTGCGTAGCCTCTCCCTTTTTAGCAAGGAGAAGACGATGCATCATTATACCCGCTTTTTATGGATGATAGCCACCTCCTCGGCGCTGATGTTCATCCTTACCTATCTTACCACCTATACGGCAGATCATGTGTTCTTTAGCGAAACCCGCTTCTATATGGCTTTTGTAATGGGCGCCGCCATGGCGGTAGTGATGCTTACCTTTATGAGAGAAATGTATAAAAACAAACTGGCCAATCTGGCTATCTATGCGGGAAGCATTCTTCTTTTTGTCGTTGCCCTGGCATTGGTGCGAAGCCAGGCCACGGTGGACGACGTATCGTATATGCGCGCAATGATTCCTCATCACTCGATTGCTATTCTCACCAGCGAACGCGCCAATATTCAGGACGTCCGGGTGCAGGCTCTGGCGGATGGTATCCTGAAAACCCAGCGCAAAGAAATTGAGGAAATGAAATGGCTTCTCCATGACATAGAGCGGCACGGGCTCGCCGACACGCCTGAGAAGGCTGCGCAACGCCCCGTGGCGGAATCGGATGGCGCACTGTAATTATTTCCCTCCTTTAACGCTCAGGGAGATACCCGCAAAATCCTGCCCGCCATATATTCCCATTTCCCCTGCTTCGCTCTATACTCGACAGCGAAGGGTCTTATGGAAGCGATAGAGTTTCTTTTCCTCGATTTAAATGCTTACTTCGCCAGCGTGGAGCAACAGCTTACTCCTGCGCTGCGCGGCAAACCCGTGGCCGTGGTGCCCGTGGATACCGATGCCACCTGCGCCATTGCGGTGAGTTACGAGGCCAAACCCTACGGGATTCACACCGGCACCCCTGTCTGGGAGGCAAAGAAACGCTGTCCTGAGCTGGTCTGCGTAGTGGCACGGCACGAGGCGTATGTCGACTATCATCACCGGGTGCTGCAGGAAGTGGATCGGCATGTGCCAATCCATTCGGTGGACTCTATCGACGAACTCTCCTGTAAACTTCTTGGAAAGGAGCGGGAAACGGTCTATGCGCTTGATCTTGCCCGCCGTATCAAGCAGGGCTTGCGGGAAAGGGTTGGCGAATGCATCCGCGCTTCTATCGGGTTCTCTTCCAACCGTTTTCTGGCCAAAATCGCCACGGATATGCGCAAGCCGGACGGCCTGCTGATCCTGACGGCGGATATGCTGCCCCATGCGCTGCACGGCTACCCGCTGGATACGTTACCCGGCATCGGCCGCAATATGTATCGTCGCCTGTTGATGGCAGGCATTGGGGATATGGAAACCCTGTGGATGCAATCGCCCCGGCAACTCCGCAACCTCTGGGGCAGCGTGGAAGGCGAACGCTTCTGGTATAAGTTACGGGGGCATGAGCTTGCCTCGGCTCCGGCCGGGGAGAAACGCAGCATCGGGCATAGCCATGTGCTGGCACCGGAATGGAGAGGGCAGGAACAGGCCTGGCAGGTGGCCGAACGTTTGTTGCAAAAGGCCGCTGCGCGGTTGCGGCGACACCAGTATTATGCGCGCTGCCTGCGGCTGTCGGTACGCCTGGAAACCGGACACCGCTTCGCCTTGGATATCAGGCTGGAAGCCGTCTGCGACACGCTAACCCTCTCCCGCGCCCTTAAAATCCTCTGGGGTCAGGTCATGGCACAGGCAGGCTCGGGGAGGGTGAGAAAAATCTCGGTAGGGTTGACGATGCTTTGCAATCACCCCCAGCGACAGGAGGATCTTTTTACCCCCGCCTCCGCGCAGGAGTGGCGCAGGCGGCAGGAGCGCGTCTCCCGCTCGATGGATAAACTGAATGCCCGCTATGGCCGCAATACGGTGACGATGGGCTTTCTCCCCGGGCGCAGTGAAGGGTTCTCCGGCACCAAAGTGGCCTTCACGCGCATTCCGGAAACGGAAGAGTTTTTTGAGTAGCCTCTATCTTCCCGGTGGGTGCTTGGCTGTAAATGGTGGAGGGAGTAGGATTTGAACCTACGTAGGGTGAAACCCGACAGATTTACAGTCGGAAATTTACCATAAATCACAGCAGCTTGCGGCGACGCACAACAAAGAAATCCAGTGGCTTAGGCGTGGTGTTCTACGGCGGTGTTTTGTGAATTATCGCCCTTTATTCCGTGCCAGTGTCCCGTGAGTGTCCCGCGCTTCTAGGGCAACTTTTTGCTTTCCCGTGCTATTTTGTCCCGTAACTCAGGCGTACACCCTGCGGCCAATTCTTCTGATGCAGCGAGAGAAGCCGTTACTCTGTGCATTGAAAATTAAATGCCGCAATCCGCCCTCACTCATGAACGGGTGGCGCTCCGTGAATTGTCGGATCGTGAAAAGCTGGGGTTTCGTTTCTGTGGTCTGCTGGTCTGTCATGCTGTGTTACTCCCTTGTGTCAGTTAATGAACAGTCCCGCGCAATTGGGCGGAACAAGGGGCAGCATGACAGGTGATTCTGGGGCAGTCGGCCAATAAGGGAAGTTTTCTTTGCCGAAAAGTCAGCCCGCTTTCGCCGAAAAGTCCGCAGGGGCTAATTTTCCGGCCTTATATGCTTCAAAGACGGGCTTGCAATGACCTCTTGTCATAGAGGGGGCTGGTTCGCCTTTTTCTGACCAGTTCAAGGAACACCAATCAGCCATGAGTTTTTCAAGCTGGGCTTGTCCGCCCCTATCGGTGGGGATGTTCTTTTGCACAGCAATTATCGCTGCTGCTGCATGAAACTCTGGCCAGTTATAACTAGGAGGGCGGCCAGTGCGTTTTGATTTTAGGTTGCTGATGGTATCACCATGATCCATGTAAACAAGGGTGTTTCCGCGTACCTCAACAGCCAATTCTTCCGTGATTTCTGGCTGGGGAAATGCCTTAAACAGGTCGTCACAGTTCAATAATATCTGGGTGTAATCTCCTATCTGAGCCTTATCTTTAGCAAATTCTCTGATATGCTCCAGCCTCCAAAAGTTACTTGGGATTGGCTCGTGGTTGTCCGTGAGTGGTAAGGCGTAATCTGAGCTTATATCATCATCAAGTATTCCGTATGATCTGATTTTCTCAGTGCTTAGGGCAAGAAAAAGCTCTGCCTTTATCTTATCCATTCTGCTTGCTCTATCTTGATTATATTCGGCTCGCCCTTTTTCAGTGAATCGGTATTTATATTCTTCTGTGGCTGGCTTGATAATCTTTGGGTTATGAAACGGCATCCTTTCCCAATCAGGGGCATAAAAATCTGTAATATAGTTGATGGGTGCTACATCCAAGTCATATTCATCATAATGTGTTTCTAGGTACGGGTATTGCCCGTGAAGCACCCAATTAACTGTGGAGCGCAAGCTAATATGTTCAGGAATTTGTTTTGGAATCAGAATATATTGCTTCACCCGAAAATCCTTTCATTCATGGCCGCCACCACCTTGGACGTATGCGCCTCAGAAAGATGCGCGTAGCGTTTCACCATTTGCAGGGTCTTATGCCCCAGCACTTCTGCAATTTCTGCCAATGACGCGCCATTCATCGCAAGATAGCTGGCGGCACTATGGCGCAAGTCATGGAAACGGAAATCTTTGATTCCCGCTTGCTCCAAGGCGTTTTCAAAGCCGGTGCGAATATCGGCGGGTTTATCGCCCTTACGGTTAGGGAACACCAGTTCCGTATCAATGCGCCGCACTTTCGTATGGTCACGCATCAGCGCCAGCGCATGGCCAGCCAGAGGGAGCAGGCGGCGCTCTCCGTTCTTGGTTTCATGTAGGGTGATGACGCCGCGCTGAAAATCCACGTCATCCCATTTCAGCCCCATGATTTCACCGTGCCGCGCGCCGGTCGAGAGCGCCAGCACCACCACCAGATAAAGAAACTCGCTTCCGTTATCGGCGCAGGCCGTCAGCAGGGCTTGCCGCTCCTTGTTCGAGAGATAACGCACCCGCCCGCGTGGTTCCCGTGGCCGGGTGACTTTCCGCACGGGGTTATCTTCCAGCCAGCCCCATTCCTTCACGGCCACGGTAAAGGCATGAGAGAGGGCGGCTAGGTAGCGGTTGACGGTGGCGGGACTGCGGCGCTTCCCATTGCCCAGCGGCGCATTTGCCAGCGCGTCCCGCTGCTCGGCAATCAGGGCGGGGGTCACATCCGCCAGCGTGTACGCGCCCAGTTGTTCCTTCCACCATACAAGCTGGCTTTCCTGCACATCAGCAAAGCGGGAATTGCGCCCCTTGGTGGGCAACACATCGCGGCTGTAGCGGTCGATCAATTCCCCCAGCGTATGGCGCTTGGCTTCCACGGTTTTGAAATGCCGCCCCTCTCGGATCGCCGCTTCCGTCTGTCCCGCCCATTTTTTGGCGTCGGTAATCCGCTCAAAGGTGGCGGACTGGACAGGAAAGCCTTTAAGCCGTACTTTTACCCGGTAGGTGGTTGCTCCGTCCCCGGTGGTGCGTTTTTCGATGGTGGCCATAGCGTCGCGTCCCTTTTTCTGAATGACAGCGAAACGCTACAACAATTCCCCATAAATGGCAATAACAGATATATAATCTTATAGGCTCAATGGTATTATCATATAATTACCAGCATATTATGATTCACAAACTTCATCATGGGACACTTGTGGGGCAGTTGCCGTTAAATCCCCTGATTTTTCGGCTCTGTGAAATGCGCTGGTGAATGGTGAATTGTGAGGGTTTTTTGTGGTGAAGTGTCCCGCTAGTGTCCCATAGCCCTTAAATCGGAGTTTGGTCGTGAGCGGTGAATATCTGCTAAGTCATTGAAAAGAAAGTGGTGGAGGGAGTAGGATTTGAACCTACGTAGGGTGAAACCCGACAGATTTACAGTCTGTTGCCATTGACCGCTCGGCCATCCCTCCACGTATCCAGTCTGTTTCGATGCCCGATCCTCCCGGATCTGCGCAATGAAACATGCTCAAGGCTGGCGCGGCCTCCTGGCCGCGACGCGGTTTTGCCAAGGCATCCCTGCATATTTTCAATGCAAGGGGGTCTTAGCTACTGTATAAGGCAGGAATTGTCAATTGCAGAAGGTCGGTTTATGGGCAAGCGCCATGCTACAGGAAAGAAATCCCCCTCCAGCGGCACTTATTGGGTATGGGGGCGGCACGCCGTCGCGGCGGCGCTGGAGAATCCTGAGCGCCGCGTAAAACGCCTCGTGGCCAGTCGCCAGATGGCGGAAGGGCTGGCAGCGGGAGCGGACAGGCCGCGTGCGGAAATACTCGACCCCAGAGCCATTGAAGGGTTGGTGGGGGCGGAAGCGGTGCATCAGGGCATTGCGGTGGAGGTCTTCCCGCTGGAGCCGCTGGATCTGGAGGATATAGTGCCTGCTCCGCAAGCGGAGCAAAAAAAGCCTTTGATTGTTCTCGATCAGGTGACCGACCCGCATAATGTGGGCGCCATCCTGCGTTCGGCGGCGGCGTTCGATGCGGCTGCGGTGATTATGCCGCGTGACCACGGTGCGCCGCAAAGCGGGGTGATGGCGCGAGCGGCAGCGGGGGCGCTGGATCTCGTGCCGCTGGTATATGTCACCAACCTCGCCCGTGCGTTGCTGGAAATCAAAGAGGCGGGGTATTGGGTCGTGGGGCTGGACGGCTCGGCTCGGGTGACGATGGCGGAGGCAAAGCTGAATGCCGGGACGGCGCTGGTGCTGGGGGCGGAAGGTAAGGGAATGCGCCGTTTGACGATGGAATCCTGCGATGTACTGGTGAAATTGCCCATCAACGAGCGGATGGAGTCGCTCAACGTCTCCAACGCGGCGGCCATTGCGCTGTATGAGCTGTCGCGCCATGGTGGATAGTCGTCATCTTTTGTTATGGATGGTAAGCGTATTTCCCAATGCCGCGCTGGCTGCGACGCTTGATGTCAGCTCCCCTGAGGTCGAGGCAAAAAAACTCTCCCTTGATTACCGTACAGGGGTGGATTTTGCGGATGACGAGAATCAGGAAACCATCGATGAATACCTGCATCTGGATTATGGCATAAACGACATGCTGGCTGTGCGTGTCAGCGGTTCCGGCCGCAAGCGGGGGAATGCCGACATGGAATATAACGCTACCAAATGGGATGCCCGGTTCCAGCTCTTTGAAAATGAAACCGCCGATTTTGACGGCGCGGTACGGTTTTCGTATCAACTGGCGGACGGTGACGACAAACCGGATACAGCATCTCTTGCCTGGCTTGCCTCGCATCAGGTGAAGGAATTTACCCTGACCTATAACGCGATTCTTTCCCATGCGCTGGGCGCAGAGAGCGAAGATGGCCTGCGCGGCGATTTTCGCTGGCAGGCGTTAGCGCCGCTGCCCGACACGAATATGAGGCTGGGGCTGGAAGGCTTCCACAATGTGGGATACTTAAACGATATTGGCGCTTTCCGCTCCCAGCAACACCGGCTTGGCCTGGTACTGAAGGGCAAGCTCACCGACCGCACGGCCTTTCAATTGGGGTATCTGCAGGGCATCTCCGAGGCCGCCCCTGACCATGCGATGAAGCTGTTTCTAAGTTGGGTTTTTTAAGAGCGACCCTAGCTCGCTTTCTTCAGCCCTTCCTCATCCCCGTGCGGGTCGAGGTTGGTCACCGTGGTGAGATTCTCTACCGGCTTGGCCGTTGTCTTCGCCACGTCGTGATAGAGCGCGATATTATGAAGCTGTGCCAGCACATCCGCCTGTTCCACCACGTCCGCCAGCATCGCCATGCGTAGCTTTTTCTCCGTGCGAGGCAGAGAAAGCTCCTCGCCCGCATTGAAATAGGGGTCGTGACCGATCACCTCCACCCCCGCCGCCAGTAATTTGGACGCCACCATCAGCGCCGGGCTTTCGCGCAAATCGTCCACCTGTTCTTTGAACGCCGCACCCAAGATACCCACCGTTTTGGGCTTATGCTTTAAAATACGCGCCACCCCCTGGTCGATATGCGCTTCGTTAGAGGGCAGTACCCCCGCGATCATCGGCAAGTCCACGCCATTCTTACGCGCCAGCGCCAGCAGACCCCGTGCATCTTTCGGCAGGCAGGAGCCGCCAAAGGCAAACCCCGGCCGCAGATAATATTTGGAGATATTCAGCTGGTTGTCGGCCAGGAAGATGTTGATGGTTTCCTCCACATTGCCGCCGATGCTCTGACACATGCGGCCAATTTCATTGGCAAAGGTGACTTTGACGGCGTGCCAGGTATTGTCGATATATTTGGCAAGCTCGGCGGATTCCACCGAAACGCGCATCCGCGTGCCTTCCACATCGCGGTACAGGCGCTCTATCGCATCCCCCACTTCGGGTGTATCCGCGCCGATGACAATACGCCCCGTAAAGAAAAAGTCCTTAATGGCCTTGCCTTCACGCAGAAATTCCGGATTGGAGCCAATATGGAAGCCCACGCCGATTTTCTTGCCGGATTTTTCTTCGATAATCTTCCCCAGACGGCGGCGCATCGTGCCGGGGGGAACCGTAGAGCGCACCACAATAATGGGAGCGTGCCCCACATCGCGTATGACCTCACCGATAGTGGCGCACGCCGCATCCAGATAGGATAAATCGGGCTCACCGGTTTCTTCCGGCGTCGGGGTGCCCACGGCAATCATTACAATCTGCGCCTGAGCAATAGCGGTGGCGGCATCCGTAGTGGCCTGGAAGGTGCCGGCTTTTGCCGTGACCTGAACCAGCTCATTCACTCCCGGCTCCACAAAAGGCGCCGTTCCCGCGGCAAAGGCGTTGACGCGCCGGGGGTCGACATCCAGTCCGATGACCTTAAATCCCTGTTTGGCAAAACACAGGCCGGAGACAGTTCCCACAGGCCCCAGCCCAATCATGCAGACATCATACGCGGTCATAGAAACTCCCTTACCTCTTCTTGATGAAAGGCTTTATAAATTACACGACACAGGAATGCAATATTAACCTTAAGTTAAGAATTAGCCCAAGAGGAGAAGGCTTCGGTGTTTAGTGTTTCAGGAGGTTTTTGAGCCCGTCACGCAGGCCGCGCACGTCTTTTTCGATGGATTTAATCTCCTGTTTGACGTCCTCTTTCTTTTCCCCCACGACGTCTTTGGCCGTCACGTCGGAAGCATCCGGGGGCAGAGAAATGGGCTCCAAACAGGGATGCAGCCCGCTCATATCCTTTTCTTCCGGCGCGCCTCCTTTTCCTTTGCCCAGCAGAGATTCCAAACCCCGCAGTTTTTTGGAGCCGCTGAAGAGTTTGGCGACACTGAAAGCGGCCTGTGTCCGATCGGGCTTGATCTGCGGATCGGCGAAACTGCCTTTGATTTTCACAGGAAAAGAGAGTTCGGACAGCCCCGCTTCCTTGGGCTGGGGATAGAAGGTGAGCGCCAGCAACTCCTGCGGCAGGTCAAACGTACCCTCTCCGTAAAGCCGCGTATGTTTCGTATCCGCCACCAGATAATCCGGCGTCCCAATCCCCTTGTCGATGGAGAGCTTGCCCAGTGCGCAGGTAAGCCCTACATCCCCGGAGCGGCTCTTGCCCTGAATCATATTGGCCAGTTCGGTGGCCTCCTGAAGCTTCGGATCTTTAATCACCGCGTTTTCCACCACCAGCTCGGCAGTGCCCTGGAGTTGCGGCAGCATGGCATATAAACCGCCCCCTACCCCCTTGAGCGCCACCTCGCCGCTGAAACGGCCTCCTTCCATTTTGTCGGTGGCGTCTACCGCCTTGAGGAACGCCCCGAAATCGTTGCCCTGCGCAGAAAATTTCAGACGCATGGCCGCGGGCGTCACGCTCGTATTGTAGGCAAAATCCCCCTTCACCAGATCCTCTCCGAGCTTAAACTGTAAGGGGTCGGCCTGCAGGATGCCCTCTTTGAGCACCAAATGCCCCATCACGGAATTCAGGGTACGCTTGGGCGTGACGATTTCGCCCACCGTGAACTCCACGTCCGCGGACACGGCGGAAAGAGCATTCCCGGGAAAGGCAATATCCGGCAAAATGCGTTTGTCTTTCGGCACGGAAGGGGCGTGTTCCTGTACTCCGGCAGCCGCGTCATCCGCTGGTCGGTCTCCTTTGTTGACGCGGTAGGAAGGGATATTCAGCGTCGCCGAGACAAAGGGTTTGGCGCCATTTAAAGAGACACGCGCCCGTCCGCTGGCTTCCGTTTCCCCCACCTGTGCGCGTAGCTGATCCAGCGCCAGCTCTTTAGGGGAGCCGGTAATCTCCGTGGCAAGGCTCAGCGCGTCCGTCTCAGGTAATGCGCCGCCGGTCAGGGCGCTAAATGCCGCCAGCGACTGCGCCCCGGCATCCAGGGTGAGATAAAGCTCAGTCTGGGAAGCGATGTTCTTGATTTTTCCTTTCAGCGACACATGGGCATCCTGCTCGCCCTGCAGTGCCACATCCACCAGAATCGGTTTTTCCGGAAGTTCCTTAAGCGCCGCCCCTTCTAACGTCACATTGCCGGAGAAACTTTGCAGCTTTATGTTTGCTTCCAGCCGGGTCGCCTTCTGCGTCTGCGCCGTAAGCTCGGGGATCGTGACCAGCAACGGCGCGTTGTTTGCATGGTCGTCGTAGGTCACTTCCGTATTGTGAAGCGTCACCGGCCCCCAATAAATGGTAAAGGGCGGCTTATGCGCCGTTTGGGCGTCCGCTTCTTTTTCGGTTTCTTCCGAAAAAGAGGCAAGCGCGCCTTTGCCCGGTGCCGATTTTTTGGAGGGGGCGTCAAAGAGCCAGGAGACTTTTCCTCCCGCGCTCTTTTCCAACGCCAGCTTCGCCCCGTCGGCGGAGATGCCGCGAATATCGATCTCCCGTTGCAGCAGGGGCAGCACATTCAGGCTGACGCTCAGGCGATCCGCATAAAACAGCGCGTCACGCTTTGCCCATGGCGGATTGGCCAACGCCACCTGATATAGCGACAGAGAGGGGGTCAGCCCAAAGGTCACCTCCACGCCCCCTTTGATATAAAGCTCCCGCCCGGTATTCTCCCGCACCACCTGCTGGAGGTAGGAGGCAAGGCGATCGACATCCATCGACTTCAGCGCGATATACCCCGCGACCGGCACGAGAACCAGAAGAGCGAGCAGTGCCAGCAGCACATATTTGATTTTGCTTTTGCGGGGATGTGTCGTACCGTCTCTCATCATACTCTCCAATGTGCCCACACCATGGCATAGATGATGCGCAGAATCAAATCCCTGCTATCCTTTTAAATAGGTCAGGCCGGATGTTACATATCCCCATCCGGTCACCACGGTCAATATCGCCGCGATCCATAGGGCATACGTCCCGGGTATCAGAAACAGGGGCAGCATGGGCGCGGCCAGCAGGAAGGTAATGGCTATCATCTGCACCGCCGTCTTATATTTCGCCAGCCGCGAAACAGGCAGAGGGATGTTTTTCTCCATCAGATGCTCCCGCAATCCCGCCACTAATATTTCCCGCAGGAGAATCAGCGTGGCAGGCAGTTCAGGAGCGCGGTGATCCGCTACCAGATACACCAACGCCGCCACCACCAGAAGCTTATCCGCAATCGGATCGAGAAAACGCCCTAGCGCAGATTCGACTTTCCACTTCCGCGCCAGGTATCCATCGAAAAAATCGGTGATGCTGGCATAGAGAAAAAAGCCTGTCGCCAGCGCGGAAGAAAGGGGCGCAGGCACATAAAACGCCGCCACCATCAGAGGAATGACGATGATACGCGAGAATGTCAGCAGGTTGGGCACATGTTGCCTGAAACTCATTGAGAATCCTCCTTATGTTTTATGATGACCGCCGCCCAGTCGCCCTCCCGCTCCTGCATCTGCGCCTCCCATCCCAGCGCCGCATAATAGCCAAGCAGCTCCGCCATACGCCATTGCAAAATGCCCGACAGCAGCATTCGCCCGCCGGGAGCAAGCAGGGAGGCAAAATGCCGTGCGTTACGGATATGGAGATCGGTAAGAATATTACTGACGAGCAGATCATACGGGGCGTGCGCACTGATCTCGGGGTGATGCGCACTGTCGGCACGCACCGCGGTAATCAGCTCCCTCGCGCCGTTTACCTCGGCATTGGCGCGGGTTTGCTCCACCGCTTCCACGGCAATGTCGGAAGCGATGACCGGAATCTGCCATTTCAGGGCGACGGCAAGCGACAATATGCCCGATCCGCAGCCCACATCCAGCGCATGGGACGGCGCAAACTCTTCCGGCAGGGTTGCCAGCATCCATAACGCCAGGGCAGTGGAAGGGTGCATTCCGTCCCCAAACGCCGCCCCGGCTTCAATGAGGTAACTGCGTTCCATGCACCACACAGTAGCGTAAACCGCTCCGGATGCCACGCCAAAAGCGCCCGCGCCGCGCCACGCGACATATTTTCAACATTTTGCGGCTATCTGCGGATATTCATCCCACATTTTGTGTTGGCTCGGGGTTTTTTATGGCTATTGTGGAAGCATAAAGTCATCATCCATATGGGCACACCGCTCATCGATGCGCGCAGAAAAACGGAGGGGAAAATATATGGCTGCCTTATTAATCGAACACGATCCGCTGCTTATCAATCCACTGGATATTGCCGAACGCATCATCACGGAACGGGAATGGGCGTTTGACCGTCCCATTGAGGATGAGCTGGTGGCGGAAGTCTCCGGCACCTGGTGCAATTTTCGTATCTGGTTCACCTGGCAGCCCGATCTTGGCGCCATGATGTTCTCCTGCGCCTATGATATGAAAATCCCCAAATGCCACCACGCCACGGTGTACCCTCTGCTTACGCGCATTAACGAGCGTATGTGGCTGGGTCATTTTGACCTCTGCTCGGAAGACGGGGGCGTGACATTTCGTCAGTCCACGCTCCTTAAGGGAGGAAGTCCGCTGGGGCAGGGCTATATCGAGGAATTGATGGATATCGCCATCACCGAATGCGAGCGATTCTACCCGGCTTTTCAGGCCGTCGTATGGGCAGGGCAGAAACCCGAGGATGCTTTGCGCTTCGCCATCTTTGAAACATTCGGCGAAGCCTGATCCCGTAGAACACCATGCAGATTCTTCTGGTTGGCTGTGGTAAAATGGGCGGCGCTCTGCTGGAAAGCTGGGCAGGTCAGCAGACCACCCGTTACGATATCCATGTGGTGGATACGTCCGACCATGTGCCGCGTGTCTCCGGTTCCGCCGTGACCGTCAACACCTACCATCGTATGGAAGAAATCCCCGCCGAGGTGGATCCGGACATTATTCTGTTTGCGGTAAAACCTCAGAGCCTGAAGGAAGTCGTGCACCCCTATTTTTCGGAGTTCGGCATTGACCCGCTTTACCTCTCGATCGCCGCAGGCAGGACATTGGGGTGGTATCAGGAGCAGATGGACAGCGCGGCGCGGGTGATCCGTGCCATGCCCAACACCCCCGCCCTCATCGGACGCGGCGTCACCGTCATGGTGGCGGGCGCAGGCGTAGGGGAAGACGATAAACGTCACGCCCAGACATTGCTGGAAGCCAGCGGCATCGTGCTCTGGCTGGAGGACGAAGCAAATATGGATGCGGTTACGGCTCTCTCCGGCAGCGGCCCCGCCTATGTGTTCTACTTTATGGAATGCCTTATCCGCGTGGCGCTCGATCACGGCCTGGAAGAAGACATGGCTCGGTCGCTGGTGATGCATACGTTGCTGGGCAGCAGCGAACTTGCCTTCCTCAGTGAGGAGCCGATAAACATGTTGCGCCGCAACGTCACCAGCCCCGGCGGCACCACGGAGGCCGCTCTTGAGTGCCTGATGAACCCCTCCGGAATGTTACCTCTTCTTCAGCGGGCGGTAGAGGCAGCGATCACCCGTGCGCGGCAGCTTTCTGCGCAAAAATGAAACAGGAAAAAACTTTGTGCGCTGCACAAAGTTGTTGACAGCCCGCCTTTCATATGCATAATCGCAGGCAGGATGCGGATGCGTACATTGCGCTTATCCTACTAAAGTTAACAGGCTATAAATTTTGGAGAGAATCATGGCTACCACTGCAAAAGCACAGCAGGATTTCTGGAAATCCTTTACCGATTTCAAAGCACCCGTCATGGATGTAAACAGCCTTTTCAACACCCAGCGTCGCAATATCGAGGCACTCTCGGCGGCCAATCAGGTGTTTGCCGAAGGCGTACAGGCTGCGACCAAGCGTCAGGCCGAAGCTCTGCGCGAGAATGTTGAGTCCGCGATTGCCGCGACCAAAGATATTCTGACCAGCAACTCCCCGGAGAGCAATACCACCAAGCAGATCAGCCTCGTAAAAGACTGGTACGAAAGCGCGATGGAAACCGCTCAGGAAGTGGCTCAGATGGTATCCAAATCCAGCAATCAGGCGATTGAGCTGCTGAACAAGCGCGCCACCGAAAGCTGGGAAGAGCTTAACAAAGCCGCAAAGAAATAGTTTCGCTATTTGCGACTTTATCAGATGCAAACGCCGTCCCCTTCGGGGGGCGGCGTTTTTCGTTGCGCTCAGGCTTTCTTCAGGGGCAGGCGAATAATCACCTGCAGACCGCACAGCCTGCCGTCCTCACTCGTGCGATTCCTGAGGATAATATCGCCCCCGTGCGCCTGGATAATATCCCGCGCAATGGTAAGACCCAGCCCCACGCCGCCCGTGGAAACATTCCGCGAAGGATCCAGGCGCTTGAACGGCTTGAAGACATGTTCAAAAAACTCTTCCGGGATGCCGGGGCCGTGATCCTCCACGCTCACCGTTACATATTTATCGCTGGCGTTCAGCGTAACGTGGCAGCGTACGCCATAGCGCAGCCCGTTGCCGATAATATTGTCCAGTGCGCGGCGAAAAGCGCGGCGCTTCAGGGAAAGATGGGCACTGGAGTCGATGGTACAGGTCACCGGCTGACCGCTGCGCTGGTAGGCGCCCATAATCAGTTCCACATACGAGGCAAGATCCACTTCCGTCGGTTCTTCGCTGCCCTCGCCGCGTATGTAGTCGATATACTCCTGCAGCATATGCTCCATTTCCTCCACATCCTGCTGCAAGGCGTCAGCACTGGCGGCGTCCTCGAGCATCGCCAATTGCAGTTTCATGCGCGTCAATGGAGTGCGTAAATCATGTGAGATGCCAGACAGCATCGCGGTACGGTTTTCCATCTGACGGCGGATGCGGGCGCGCATCGTCAGGAACGCCTGCGCCGCCTGTCGCACTTCGCGGGCACCCGTGGGGCGGAAAGCGGGATCGTCACGCCCCAGCCCAAACCCTTCCGCCGCACGCGCAAGCTGCGTAATGGGGCGTATCTGATTGCGCAGAAACAAAATGGCAATCGCCAGCAGAATGACGGAAGAGCCCGCCATCCAGATGACGAAAATAAAGGTGGTGGAGCTTACCAGCCGCTTCTTGCTGACATTTATATAGAGCGTCATATCCTCCATCTGCACGGCAATATGCAAATGCTCTCCACCGCCAGGCTGGGTGACGGAGATAGGATAATTTATATCCTGTCCCACATGGTACAGAAATTCATGGAAACGCGCATTATCGGCCGGGGAAGCGGGAACAAACGCATCGCGCTCCCCGAAGCTGATACGCATAGAAAGCAATTCTTCAAACAAGCGCGCACGGTAAGCACGCTCTTCTTCCGGCTCGTTGCGCAGTTCCTGCACCAGTATGGCAACCTCACCCGCCAGTGAGGCGGACATATTCCGCACCAGAGAGTCCCAGTGCCTTTCATAAAAAGCATAGACAGCGACCAGCTGTGCCAATACCACGGGCAGCACCAGAATCAGCAGCGCCCTGCCAAACAGGCTGGAAGGCAGCAGGCGCTTGATGCGGGGGAAAAGCGTCATGACGCCCTCAGTATATAACCAAAACCCCGCACTGTCTGAATATAGACGGGTCTTGCGGGCTCCGGTTCTATTTTCTTACGCAGGCGGGTGATCTGTACATCAACGCTACGTTCATGACCTGCCTCCCCGGGTAAGGCGGCGGCGAGGTTACTGCGGGCAATCGCTTCGCCCGGCCTGAGAGCAAGCAGCGCCAGCAACGTACTCTCCGCCGTCGTCAGATACACGGGCTCTCCGTTCTTCATCAGCCTTTCTTCAGAGGGGAAAAACTCAAAATCCCCGAACAGGATGCCCGGTGTTTTTTGTGCCGCACCGGCCTCCGGTGCGCGCCGCAGGATGTTCCGTATGCGCAGCACCAGTTCACGCGGTTCAAACGGTTTGACGAGATAATCATCCGCCCCCACCTCCAGTCCCCTGATGCGATCCTCGCTTTCTCCCATGGCGGTCAGCAGGAGAATAGGCGTCGCAATGCCGCAATCGCGCAGGGTCGGCGCAAATTCGATGCCGGTTTCGCCGGGCATCATGACATCGAGTATGATAAGGTCGAAGATAAACATGCCTAATTTGCGCCGTGCGTCTGCGGCATCCACCGCCATGGTGACGGCAAACCCTTCCTGCGCCAGATATTCGGCAAGCAGGCGGCGCAAACGTGCGTCGTCATCGACAATCAGCAGATGGGTAAGTGGGGGTCGCTCACTCATGGTCGGCCTGTATTGCGGCGGATGCGCACATACCACGCCCCCTCGCCGCCATGGGTGCGTGTCGCTGTATGATACCCATTGATATAGCCCCGTATCTCCTTCGCCTCAAGCCAGTGTTTGAAAGCGCGCCGCAGCGCCCCCTCCCCTTTGCGCCCTTTGCCGGTAATCACCAGCACCGTGCGCAGACCGTGCGCGTAGGCTTCCGCAATGAAGGCGGCAAAACGTTGATACGCCTGCGCTTCTGTCATGCCATGTAAATCCAGCCTCGCCTCGATAGGTTCGCTTTCCTTGCCGATACGCGCCAGCAGGCCGCGTTCTATAACGGCCGGAACCGGCATCTCCGGCGGTGCGGGCGGAGGTGGGGGAGTCGCCGCCCGGCTTTTGCGTCGCGCCACCACGGGAGGAGGCAGTATTTTCTCCTCCCTGGGCAGCGGAACAACGTCCGTTACCGCTTTTTTCCAATGGTCGTGTTCATCATTCATGGCTCACATCTTTAGGCAGCAGCAAATAGAGTTCGCCCCCGGCATTCATCGTCCCGGCCGCATCTTCCGCCTGTTTACCATAGCCGAAAAATATATCGCCCCGCGCCGCTCCTTTTATGGCGCTGCCGGTATCGGCCGCGATGACGATCCGGTTATACGGCGCGCCCTGAAGCTGCGTGGAGATATACAGGGGCAGTCCCAGCGGGATATAGGCCGCATCCACGGCCAGCGAGCGTCCCGGCGTCAAAGGCGTGCCGTGAGCGCCGCGCACTGCGCCTGTCTTCTTTTCCAGGGTAAAAAAAATATAGGAAGGGTTCGTCTGCATCACCTGCGCCGCCTCCTCGGGATGCGCGTACAGCCAGTCCCGGATGGTGTGCAGTGAAACTTCCTCCGGCGTCAATGCGCCGCTTTCCACCAGCGTCCTGCCGATCGCATGATACTCACGACCGTTCTTTCCGGCAAAGGCCAGACGCGCCAGCGTCCCGTCGGGCAGTTGCACCGTGGCCGAGCCTTGCACATGCGCGAAGAAAAGCATGACCGGGTCATTACACCATACAAGCTCCAGCCCCCGCCCGGCAAGCGCACCGCCGTCAATCGCCGCCCGGTCGTAATAGGAAGCCGAGGGCGACGCGCTGATCTCCGGCGGCATCGCGTAGGCGGGGTAACGGTAGGCTCCGCCCCGCGTGAGAGAAGCCTGCAGCACCGGCACATAATAGCCGGTATAATGCGCTTCCTCGCTCTGCACGCGGTACGGCCTGAAATAAGAGGTAAAGAAACGCTCCGCCGCTTCCTTATCGCCCAAGGGGACGCGCTTTGCCGCCGCACAGGCGTTCTTCCAGGCTCCCGGCGTGAACGGTGCCGAGGCGTTCGCAACGGGCGGCGCACCGTTACAGCTTTGCAGGAATGCAGCCAGCGCCTCATCTTTTTGGTCGTTTGCAAATCCCGGCAGGTGACTGAAAGCCACGGGCGACATCGCCGCCGCATTCTCTATCGCAGCGCACCCGCTCAGCACAGCCAGAACCAGGAAGAGAATTCCGTACGGCTTCATACTCAGGTGGCGATGACGGTCCAGTTGGGGTTGGCCGAACGCAGATCGCGTTCAAACACCCATTCATCCTCGATGCGCTGAACGTCGGAAGGGGAGCCTTCCACCACGCTGCCTTCCGCATTGCGGGTGACAAAAATCTGTTCGGTGACAAATGCGACCGTGACGCGCCCCTTGCTTTTTTCTACTTCTACCGCTTTCGGTTCGGCGCTTAAAATAGCGACCAGGGTAGATTCCGTATGCTCTTTCTCGCTTTTTTGTTTATCCAGCTCACCCGTAAAATCCTTACACAGGTCTTTCGAAAGGAGCATTTTCAGAGTATCGCGATCGTCTTTGCGGAAGGCCTCATGCACCATATCAAACGCTACCTTGGCGCCTTCCAGAAACTCCTTCATCCGAAACTGGCGGTCTGTTTTACGAATCTGCGCCATTCCCGCTTCCACATCGGCCGGATAACTTCCCAACGGCTCTTCCGTCAGTTCCGGCTCCAGGGCAACGGCCTCTTTCGCAGGGGTTTCCGCGGGTTTCAGATGGATAACGCGCTCCTCCTTCTTCACCACATCGGGCATGGAGGGCGGCTGGTCATGGCCAATCTTCTGACCCAGCACTCCCCGAAGTCTGAGGAGAACAAACGCAGCAATCGCGGCAAGAAGAATAATATCAGCAGGCATATGTTTTTGTATATATAAGTGATTTTGTCAGGATACAAGAGACAATCATACGCTTTTTTGGGGAAGATTTAACCATAAAATCGGATTTTTTTGGTGATTTACGCCGCATATCTGTTTATACCGGCCAAAACAGGAGCCTATTATGACGGAACCCAACCTACCGCGTGAAGACGACACCGCGCCCCGCTTTGCCATGCGCGGGCAATATGTGAAGGATCTTTCTTTCGAAAGCCCTCATGCCCCGACCAGCCTGCTGACGGTAAAGGAAGCGCCGAAAGTCGATATGAATGTCGATTTGAATGCGCAAAAAATCCAGGAGGATCTTTTTGAGCTGACCATGAATATTTCAGTGCGCGCCACCGGAGAGCGGACGTTATTTATCGTGGATCTGGCCTATTCCGGCTTGTTTGCCATCGCCAATATACCCGAAGAAAATCTGGAGCAACTGCTGCTGGTGGATTGCGCCTTCCTTCTGTACCCCTACGCCCGCCGGGTGGTCTCCGATGTGACCCGCGACGGGGGCTTCCCGCCTTTGCTTTTGGAGCCGATCGACTTTTTGCGCCTGTATATGGAGAGCAAGCAAAAAGCGGCGTAAGGAAGGAAGAGAGCTTTTTGTCGCTTACTTCGCCGCCTTCGTCATGCTTTCAAACACATGGCGCACCAATGCATCGGGGCGGACTTTTCCGGGCAGGATGGCATCCGACCCCGCCTGAATCATATCTTCCGTGGGGCTTTTGGGGACAATAACGTAGCCCTCCTTCTCCAGCGCACGCAATACGGCGCGAGCCTGCTTCGAGTAATCCTCGAAAAAATAGGAATTATCCGCCTTCTGAATGGCGCGTGCAATGTCTTGATGAAGTGCCATAGCCCTCCATTGTAGAAAAGCTGCGTTAAAAAATGATTGCTAAAAAGAACGTTGCGGCGCTTCGGCGGAGGAAGGAGCCTGTACCCGTTGCGCCCACGGACTCTGGCTCAGCCCCTCCACCCGGGTACGCAGGGCGAGGGCAATGTCGGCTGCGGAGTCTTTTATATCCTCCTTGGCAGAAAAATAGCCGGCCAGTTGATTGATCAGGCCTGATTGCTGCGCCTTGGGGTGGGAGGCAATCACATGCGCGGTCACGGCGTAGAGCTGATCCAGCGCGCCGGAGGATTTCAAATCCACGCCGGTATCTTTGGAACCCATGGAATACATGCCGTTAGCCATCAGAAAGGCGACCGACGTTCCTATATTCAGCCCCGACGCTCCCAGGTAATTTTGCGCCTTTTGCCGCTGAAGCGCCACCTGCGCCGACGTTTTTCCCTCCACACCCTGCGCTGAGGACTGCATGAAGGCCTTAATCGCCGGACGCTCATAGACCGCAGGGCCGATCAGCCCGAAAACGTTATTGATTCCCGCGCCCCAACCCGCCACCCGCAGGGGTTTTTGCGCAAACCAGTGAATCTGGTGGCTAAGGAAGCCTTCGCCCTGGTGTTTCTCTTTTGCCTCTTCGGCCAGCACGGCGGCGGACTTCTCTGGCAGCACCACACTGCCTCCCATGCCGCCAAAGACGAGCGCGCCTTGCGCCATTTTATAATAATTGGGTTTTTTATCGAAACCGATGGTCTGGGTACGTCCGGCATTGAGCAGTTTCAGGCCGCCCAACGCCTCTATGCTGTTATTAATTTGCGTGGGATGGTTATAGGCAAATTCTTCTGCGCGATTGACCACTGTTTCCGGACGCGCCAGTTGCGCCAGGAATTCCTGATCTTCCCGGGGCACGTCAATCCCCTGCTCCGCCAGGTAGCTTTTTAAGCCGCGCATGGCCACACCCAATTGTACATCGGGATTCTTTTTTCCATAAAAGACAAGGCCGCTGTTGGCCGTGGCCCAGATCAGCCCCGTGCCCATTTCATTCATGCCGCCCTTCAGCTCCTCGGGGTTTTTCCACAACCCCTTCATACGCAATAAGCCAGAAGCAATCATTAATGCATCGGCCAGCAAATAGCCATAGCCCGCCGTTTCCACCGTATGTTTCCTGAACTTTTGGGAAAAGCTTTCGTGCGGCTTCTTATCCGCCTCCGTCGCCTGCAGGGTCGGGGCGCCCTTGATCGTGCCGTGATGCTCCAGCACATTCAGCATGAGGGCTTTATCCTCCAGCTTTTCCACGCGCAACAGCTGACGGTCGTCTTTTACGTCCGGCACGACGGCGAATCCGGCGCTTCGCAAGGAGGCGGCCACCTCGGAGAGCCTTTCTTTCTCCGCCCCGGCAGGCGCATAGATAAGGGCTTCCGTATGTTTTCCAACGGGCTTGAATTCTATATCGCGGATGAGAGAGTCCGCATGACTCCAGTGATACTGCATCCTCACAGTATAGTGGGCTTATATGACAGAAATATGGCGATTGAGAGGTAATTACGCAATTTTTTGCGCCACCGTCAGCCCTTCTTCCGTGGGCAGAAGGATACTGCGATAGCGGCTGGAATCCGCCAGCCGTGCGTTAAATTTGCGCATGGATTCAAGTGCTTCGGCAGCCACCTTCTGTTTGGGTTTCCCGGCCATGGCACCAAATAGCAGCGAATTATCCCCAATCACCAGCCCGCCCGGCGCGACCATCGGCTCCACCTGCGTGAGATACTCGTCATACTCCCGTTTCATGGCGTCGATGAATACCAGATCAAAGCTTTCATCCCGCATGGCAGCCAGCGTGTCCAGCGCCGCGCCACGCCGCAGGCCGATTTTCTCCGCCACCTCGGAGCGGGCGAAAAACCCCTCTGCCAGCGCCGCATGTTTTTCTTCATATTCCAGCGTAATCAACCGGCCTTCGTCCGGCAGTGCCCGCGCCAGCCAGAGAGTGGAATACCCCACAAACGTTCCGATTTCCAGAATCCGCCTGGCGCCCGCCAGCCCCGCCAATACCGAAAGCAGCTTGCCTTCCAGCGGACTGACCTGCATTCCGGGTCTTAATGTTTCCCCTTTGGCGCGGATTTCCTTCAGCAGCGCATCTTCGGCGACAAAGGTTTCCGTAATATAGCGTGTCGCGCCATTGTCCTGCGTGCGCATAGCTTCTCCTCTTTTTTCTTCGGCATTCGCTGCGGAAAACCCACCACCGCCCCTGCTCATGTCGTATGACGGGGTTACCACAGCGGCCAGCTTATCGCCTTATGCCGCCGCTGGCTACGATAAAGGCCGTTTACACCTGCACGCATCTGGCCTATACAGGAGAAAATCATTTTGGAATGCACTCATGAAAAAATTTGCCGCCTTGCTTCTTCCTCTGGTTCTGGTTTCCGCTCCCGCCCTGGCCGTGGAGCATCTCGCCGTGTATGGCGGTTCTTTCGATGTGCTGGACAGCAAATCCTACGCCCAGATCGGCGCGGAATACCGCTTCAACGAGGTCTTCAAGGGGCTGCGCCCTACCGTGGGTCTCAACAGCACGGATGAAGGCGATGTATACGGTTATGGCGGCGTGAACTGGGATATTCCGCTGGGAGGCAGTGGATTCTATCTCACGCCGAACTTCATGGTAGGCGCATATCATCAGGGTGATGGCAAGGATCTGGGCGGCGCGCTGGAGTTTCGTTCGGGTATCGAAGGGTCGTACGAGTTCGGCAATGGCAGCCGTCTGGGGGCTACCTTCAACCATATTTCCAATGCCGGCATTTACGACCACAACCCGGGCGCGGAAGCTTTACTGGTGGTGTACCAGCATCCGTTGACCTGGTAAATGAGCCTCTGCCTGTGGTATAACCCCGGTTGCGGCACCTGTCGCACGGCGCTGTCATTGCTGGAGGAAAAAGGCGAAACGCCGGAAATCGTCCGCTATATGGATGCGCCGCCGAGCGCGGCGGAGCTGAAATCCCTGCTGAAGAAGCTGGGCGTCCCCGCCCGTGAGTTGCTGCGCACGAAAGCGAAAGAATATACGGAGCTGGGGCTGGAGAAGCCGGGGGTTAGCGAAGAGAAGCTGATTGCCGCCATGTGCGCGCATCCCACCCTGATCCAACGCCCGATTATCACCTGCGGCAACAAGGCGGTCATTGGCCGCCCGGCGGAAAAGGTGCTGGAGATTTTATGCTAGAAGAAATGTGTGGTGACGCCACCAAAATCCAGCACTCGTCTATCCTCGCAGACGTCGTCGATGGCGTTATCCGGCGTGCCGAAAGTGGATGAAAACTCCCATACACTCTTCGCTACGGAAAAACGTAAGTCCGGCGAGACGCCATTGCGGATGAGAGTCGCCCCTAATCCCGTGTTTCCCAGATCGAGACGTATGGAGAGTTGTGTTAAAAGGCTGGGCGCGCCGCCTGTTGAGCGGTGGGTAATGGCCGAGAGTATCTTAGAGGTTGGAATATCAGTGGACGAGGCAATATTCTCTAATGTTTCGGATGAGAGTACCGCCAGCATATGATTGGTAACACCATCCAGATTCCATGCGGTGCTATTAGAGAGTGCATCATTTAGTGCGCCAAGCAACTTGGTCTGCTGCTCCTGGGTCAGCATCACCGCTTCACGTTGCTCACTTTTATTCAGAATTGCTTTCGCCATGGCACCAGCTCCTTACAAGTTTTTTAACTTATAAAGAAACCGCATTGCCCCGACAAATGACAATATGATGACAATTGAAAGACTTACGCCAGCGCCTCGTATGCCGGGAGGGTGAGGAACTCCACGAAATCAGGCTTTTTCACCAGGTCAGCCAGAATGTTTTTCGCCTTGGCAAACGCGCCCTCCGCGTCGCCATACTGAGCAATAATTTTGCCCAGCTCTTCCTCCAGCACGGCGCAGACGGAGTCCACCGTAATGGCGCGCCCGTCTTCCAGTTTTGCGCTCTTGTGATGCGCCCATTGCCAGAGTTGGGCGCGGGAGATTTCAGCCGTCGCGGCGTCTTCCATCAGGTTATTGATCGGCACGCAGCCATTGCCCTGCAGCCAGGCCGCCGTGTACTGGATGGAGACATTGGCGTTCAGCCGCAGCCCGCCTTCCGTGATCGTGCCCGGATGCGGCTCCAGCAGGTCTTTCTGCGTGACGTTCACATCGTCGCGTTGCCTGCTTACCTGATTGGGGGTGGGCATCAGCCGGTCGAAGACTTCCATGGCGGTGGGAATCAGTCCCGGGTGCGCCACCCAGGTGCCGTCATGCCCCCAGCCTGCTTCGCGCTCCTTGTCCGCCTTCACCAGCGCCAGCGCCTTTTCGTTGGCTTCGTCGTTGCCTTTGATGGGAATCTGCGGCGCCATGCCGCCCATCGCGAACGCGCCGCGCTTATGGCAGGTTTTAATCAGCAGTTCGGAATAGGCTTTAAGGAAATGGGATTTCATCACCACCTGGGCGCGGTCTGGCAGGACGAGGTCGCCGCGCTTGCTGAACTTCTTGATATAGCTGAAGATATAATCCCAGCGGCCACAATTAAGCCCCGCGATATAATCCTTCAATGCGTGGAGGATTTCCTCCATCTGAAAGACCGCCGTGATGACTTCGATCAACACGGTAGCCCTGATCGTTCCGTGAGGAATGCCCAGCATTTCCTCGGAATAGGCGAAGACATCCGCCCATAACCGGGCTTCTTCATAGGATTCCAGCTTGGGAATATAAAAATAGGGCCCGGTGCCTTTTTGAGACTGATACTGGGCGTTATGAAAGAAAAACAAACCGAAATCAAACAGCGAGCCGGAGATGGGCTTTCCCTGGTAAAGCACATGTTTTTCCGGCAGATGCCAGCCACGGGGGCGCACCACCAGCGTGGCGATTTTATCGTTTAAGCGATACGCCTTGCCTTCGGGCGAGGTAAAAGTGAGCGTATGGCGGACGGCCTCCCTGAGCGCCATCTGCGCTTCCACGATCCGCTCCCAGGTCGGCGAGAGGGAGTCTTCCGTATCAGCCATGAAGACCTTTGCCCCGGAATTGAGCGCATTGATAATCATCTTCGGCTCGGCGGGGCCGGTAATCTCCACCCGGCGATCCTGCAGCGGCGCGGGAATAGGCGCAACCTTCCAGTCACCCTCGCGGACAGCCTTGGTTTCGGGGATGAAATCCGGCAGCCAGCCGCCATCGATTTTCTTCTGCAACTCCTTGCGCTCCGCCAGCAGCGCCTCACGCCGTGAGCCGAATTTCTCCACCAGCGAGGTAACGAACCCCAGGGCTTCCGGTGTCAGTATTTCCGCATACGCAGGGGTTATCTCCCCCGTGATGTTCAGTTTGTTCTCCGGTAATTTTGCTGCGGCCTGTGTCATGCGTCGAGTTCCTTTGCTGTCTGTCCTGCGGTCCTGATGACCCTGCTTGTTGTTCCTTTTATCGAACACGTTGTGTTCAACTTAACAAGCGCCAGCGGCAACTGCAACCTTTGCCTGTTGCATCTCCTCCTTCAGGCTTCTACATAAGGAAGGATGTTGTCTCACCTCAAAACATTAGGCCGTTGCTTTTATCGTGCCGGTTACATCGGCATCATCAAGCACGACGCCATCGAACATGCGGGGTATCTTACCTATATCTCCATGCTGGCGCTGTTTCCGTTTCTGGTGCTGCTGGCATACGTCGCGGGCTGGATCGGACAGGGGGAAACGGGCGCGCAATTCGTGCAGCTGATACTGGATCATCTGCCGCGGGAGGCGGTGGACGCCATCCGCCCGCGCCTGATGGAAATCACCGAGGAACCCCCGCAAGGGCTGGTTACGGTATCCCTGCTTGGAGCGATATGGACGGCTTCGTCGCTGGTGCAGGGCTGGCGTACCTCGCTGAACAACGCCTACCATGTCAGTACGCCGCCCGCCTATTGGCACCGCCGCCTGATGAGCGTGGTGCAGCTCATGCTGTTTATCGTCGTGGTCATCGTGGCCATGATGGGGCTGGTGCTGGCTCCGATTATCATTGCCAATATCGAGCATTGGCTCGGCTTCAACCTGATGCAGGAAGACGCCATGGATATTTCCGATCTGATTTTTTCCTTCAGCGGCGGGGCGCTTTTTCTTACCGTGGCGGCGCTTTATTATCTGTTGCCCAATATCCGCCAAACCCTGCTGGACGTGATTCCCGGCGCGGTCATTACGGTGGGGTTATGGATCGGATCCGCCTCCATTTTCTCCTATTATCTCTCGGATGTCTGGCATGTCAGCGTGATTTACGGATCGCTCGGGGGCGTCATCGCGTCCCTTGTCTTTTTCTTCATCATCAATCTTCTGTTTATATTGGGCGCGGAACTGAACTATCAGTTCCGTATGGCGTATGGCAGCCCCCGGGTGGAAGAGCGGGAGCGGGGCGAGCCCTACCGCGAGAACGACCTGTCGTAGTTGTTGTATGTCCCGGCTCGCGCCTCCTGGCAGACGAAGTCTCCTGACTTCGCTTCTTTTTCACTTCCGGGGTAGGACGATATTCTTTATCCTTACCCTCATGCCGACCGACGAACTCGACTCCCTCCTTTCTGACGAAACCCTGAAGCTGGAACAGTTCAGCAGTGAAGTGCGTACGCATATGCGCCTGCTCATGCAGGAGATCGAGCGCGATTTTCAGCAATTCATCGACCGGATGCTGCAGGAACAAACGGCACGGCTGGAAGCGGAAGCGGCGTCCCTTTCGCCGCAGGGCGAAGCACCCGCATTCGGCACCGCCGTCAGTGGCGGGCTGGCGGATGCGGCGGGCACGGCCTTCAGTGGCGGCGGTTCCATTCTGGGCGATGCTTTTAACGCGGTGCTGAATGCCGCCACCAGCAGCCTTCTGCGCACCGGAAAACTGAAGCCCCGCGCCATCGCCAACGCGGGCGGGCGGGTCATCGCTTCCCAGATAGACGCAGCCTCCTTCCGCACGAGCGCCGATACCATGCGTTTAAGCCGTGCCCAACTCAGCGAGCGGGTGATGAAAGAGCTGGGGCGCGCCAATAAGAATAGCTAGGCTAGCCACAATGCCCGCAGTGGCCGCGCAGCTCGATGGTCTGATGCGTAGCGCGAAAACGATGGGCGCGGGCGGTTTCGGAAAGTTTCCTGAGTAAGGCGGGTTCATCCGCCTCCTCTACCGTGCCGCACGCATCACAGACCAGCAGCACGCTGGCTTCATGGGCGGAATGTTCGCCGTGGCAGGCGATATAAGCGTTTTTGCTGTCGATACGGTGGATATGGCCGTTTTCTTCCAGATATTTCAGTGCCCTGTATACGATCGGCGGGCTCTTGATACCCTCCACCCGCAAGGCGTCCAGTATGTCGTACGCCGACATCGGCTGGGGGGAGGCTTTCAACACCCCCAGTATCGCCGCACGGTTCTTGGTCAGAGCAGGTTCGGTCATGGGGTTATGGTATAACAATATGTTTGTGTTGTCATTCCCCAAAAAACCCTGTATAGAGGCCAGCTTCCCGGGAGGACAGGGTTATGAAAGAAATAAGAAACATCGCCATTATCGCGCACGTTGACCACGGCAAAACCACGCTGATCGACTCGCTGCTCAAGCAATGCGGCACGTTCCGCAGCAATCAGGCGGTGGATACCTGCGTGATGGATTCGGGCGATCTGGAGAAAGAGCGCGGCATTACCATCCTCGCCAAATGCACCTCCATCAAGTGGAACGACATCCGCATCAACATCATCGACACGCCCGGCCACGCCGATTTCGGCGGCGAGGTGGAGCGCGTGCTCTCCATGGCCGACGGGGTGATATTGCTCACCGACGCGGCGGAAGGCCCGATGCCGCAGACCAAATTCGTGCTCGGCAAGGCACTCAAGCAGGGGCTTCGCCCCATCGTGGTGATTAACAAGATCGACCGCGGCGACGCCCGCCCCGACGAGGTGGTGGACGAAGTATTCGACCTTTTCGTGGCGCTGGACGCCTCCTCGGAGCAGCTCGATTTCCCGATTCTGTTCGCCTCCGGGCGCAGCGGCTGGGCGGTGCGCGATCTGGAAAACGATGCACGCGAGAACCTGACGCCGTTGCTTGATACGATTGTGGCGCATGTGCCGCCGCCGCAGGTGGATAAGGACGCGCCGTTTTCCATGCTGGTGACGCTGCTGGAATCCGACCCGTTCCTGGGGCGCGTGCTCACGGGACGCATCATGAGCGGCACGGCGACGGTCAATATGCCAGTTAAAGCCATCAACCTGAAGGGCGAGCCGGTGGAGCAGTTCCGCCTCACCAAGCTGCAGACCTTCGCGGGTATCGAACGTGTGCCGGTGGATAAGGCGGTCGCGGGAGATATTATCTCCGTCGCCGGGATGGTGGAAACTTCCGTCGCGGACACGATCTGCGATATGAGTGTGAGCCAGCCGATTGCCTCCACGCCGATTGACCCGCCCACCATGGCGATTACCGTCAGCGTGAATGATTCCCCTTATGCCGGGCAGGAAGGCACGAAAGTCACCTCGCGCATGATCCGCGACCGTCTGATGGCCGAGGCCGAAACCAACGTGGCCATCACTGTCACCGAAAGCGCGGGCAAGGATGCTTACGAAGTCGGCGGGCGCGGTGAATTGCAGCTGGGCGTGCTGATCGAGACCATGCGCCGCGAAGGGTTTGAGATGTCCGTCTCCCGCCCCCGCGTGCTGTTACGCAAGGATGAGGCCAGCGGGCAATTGCTGGAGCCGATTGAGGAAGTGGTCGTGGATGTGGACGACGAATATAGCGGCGTCGTGGTGGAGAAAGTCAGCCAGCGCAAAGGGGTGATGGTGGATATGCGCCCTTCCGGCGGCGGCAAGACACGGATTATTTTCCACGCTCCCTCCCGCGGGCTGATTGGGTATCAGAGCGAATTCCTTACCGATACACGCGGCAGCGGGGTAATGAACCGCCTCTATCACGAACACGCGCCCTACAAGGGTGACATCCCCGGACGGCGCAACGGCGCGCTGATTGCCATGGATCAGGGCGAAGCCGTGGCGTACGCCATTTTCAATTTGCAGGATCGCGGGATGATGTTCATCAACCCGCAGGATAAGGTGTATGGCGGCATGATCGTCGGCGAGCACAGCCGCGACAACGACCTGGAGATCAACGTGCTCAAGGGCAAGCAGCTCACCAACATGCGCGCTTCGGGTAAGGACGAGGCCATCCGCCTGGTGCCGCCCAAGAAAATGTCGCTGGAGGAGATGATCTCCTATATCGAGGAAGACGAGCTGGTGGAAGTCACGCCCAAAAACCTGCGCCTGCGTAAGCGGGAGCTGGACTCCAACGAGCGCAAGAAAGCCTCGCGGGATAAGAAAAAAGCGGCTGGGTAGACACACTGAGGACACCACTCGAGCATAAGTGGCGCTTTAACCCTAAATAAATCAACCTCCGCTATTATTCGTGGGTTCCAGTAATGCTGCGGTGGAAGGTTGCATGTGGTTCTATATGGGGTAAATAGCGGGTCGTCATGCAGGTGAAGGCACAATCGCTCAGAGTCTCCGCAGGGGTGGCGGTAGGCACGTTCCTGGCGATTCTGGCCAGCAGCTACGCTTTATTCTTTTACGCCAACAAAGCGGTTGAGGAGGACATACAGGAATATCTTACCCGCATTGCGGCGGCGGGCGCCCGGCAGGTAGACGGCGACCTTCACAAAACATTTACTTCCCCCTCTCAGGAAAGCTCGCCCGAATATCTGGCGCAAATCGCCAAACTCCAATCCGTCAAAGACCTCTTTCCCTCCATTCGTTATATCTACACCTGCATCCTCAAAGACGGCAACGTCCACTTCATTCTCGACCCCACCCCCCCGGGCATCTTCCTGGAGGACGGCGTGGAGACCAAGTCGCATATTATGGATATTTACGAAGAAGCCGGGGAAGAAGGCGCGTTGATGCGCGCACTCCTCACGCAGCGCCCCACCTTCAACAGCCAGCCTTATACGGATCGCTGGGGCAGTTTTGTTTCGGGCTATGTGCCTTTTTACGATAGCGGAAACAGGTTCGTGGGCATCGTGGCCGTGGATCTGGATGCGAAAGCCTACGCGGAGAAAATCTCCCGCATCCGCCATGCTGAGATTCTTTGCGTGGCTATCGGTTTTGGTCTTTCCTCGCTGATCGCCCTCTTCATTTACCGGCGGGAAGAAAAGATCGCCATGGTCAGCGAGAGTCTGAAGGAGCGCACGCAAGCCCTGGAGGAAAGCAACGACAAATTGCAGGAAACCTCCATGGCGGCGGAAGCGGCGAATAAGGTAAAGTCCGAGTTTCTGGCGAATATGAGCCATGAAATCCGTACCCCGATGAACGGGGTGGTGGGGATGACTTACCTGCTTTTGGATACCTCGCTGGATGACGAACAGCGCGAATATGTGGAAGCACTGGCCACCTCCGCCGATAACATGCTCGACCTGCTGAACGATATTCTGGACTTTTCCAAGATTGAGGCGGGACGGCTGGAGCTGGAAAACGCGCCTTTCAATATGCACGAGCTGTGTCAGGAAGTGCTGAGCCTTGTTTCCACGCGGGCGCATGAAAAGAAGGTGGAAACTCTTTTTCATATCGCCCCGGGAACCCCCTCTCAAGTGCGCGGAGATGCCGCACGCATTCGCCAGATTCTATATAACCTACTGGGAAATGCGCTGAAATTCACATCGGAAGGATATGTGAAGCTAAGCTTAACCGCCCAGCAGATAGAGGATTCGCATGTCACCTTCCATATTGCCGTGGAGGATACCGGCATCGGCATTCCCGAAGATAAGCACGACTATATTTTTAACATGTTTGCGCAGGCGGATAATTCCACCACCCGCAAATTCGGCGGCACGGGACTCGGACTCGCCATATGCAAGGAACTGGTGCATATGATGGAAGGGGAAATCGGCGTGACCAGCACGTTGGGTCACGGCTCCCGATTCTGGTTCTCGCTTCGTCTGGAAAAAGATGCGGCGCGGCCTTCGCTCTCCTCTCCGCGGAAAGAACATGCCTTGCCCCCCGAACGCCGCGCCCCTCGAACAGCAGGTGCCGCCAAAGGGGAGGGAAAAACCCGCGTGCTTCTGGTGGAAGATAACCCGGCAAACCAGATGGTGGCGACGCGGATGCTGGAAAAATACGGATGCCGCGTCACGCACGCCTGTAACGGCATCGAGGCGGTGGAGCTGGCTACCCGCTCTTCCTTCCATATCATTTTCATGGATTGCCAGATGCAGGAAATGGACGGGTATGAAGCCACCGCCGCTTTGAGGGAATATGAACGTCACGAAGGGAAGAAAAGAACCCCCATCATTGCCCTGACCGCTCATGCGCTGAATGGCGACCGCGAGAAGTGCCTTGCCGCGGGCATGGACGATTATCTGGCCAAACCTGTTAAACAGGGGGAGCTGGAAACGATGGTGAAGAAATGGGTGGATGCACGCCCCGCGGAAACGGAGTCCGGCTAGAGCTTACTTAAAATAATCTATCAGTGTCCAGCCACCGATAATAAGGAACCCCAGCCCCGCAATCAGCTTCAGCGGAATGACGGCAAGATATTTGGCGGCGAACGTACCCAGCAGCACGGCAATCGCCGTGGAGAGCACCAGTGCGCAGGCCGCGGCTAAAAAAACCTGCCAGGGCTTATGCGTTCCTTCGGAGGCGAAAAGCAACGTTGCAAGCTGCGTTTTGTCTCCCAGCTCTGCCAGAAACACGGAAAGAAAAATAACGATCAGGGGAGACATAAGCTTACCATTCATGAAAGATGAAAAACGCCGCCAGCACGATACAGGCAAAGCCCGCAATATAATTCCATTTTACCGGCTCGCCAAGATAAGTGACGGAGAAAACAACGAACACCAGCAGGGTGATGATTTCCTGGACGGTTTTGAGCTGCGCGGCGGAGAAGTACCCATGGCCAATGCGGTTGGCCGGAACCTGAAAACAATATTCAAAGAGCGCGATGCCCCAGCTGATGAGAATAACGGCGTAAAGTGGCGCGGCTTTATATTTCAGATGCCCGTACCACGCGAACGTCATGAAAATATTGGACAGGAGCAACAGCCCGATGGTCACCAGAGGGGTTGGAAGAACGGAGAACATATCAGATCCACCCTTTGCGCCGGAAAAAACGGTAAGGCAGCCATGCCGCCCCCACCATCAGCCCGATCGCCAGCGGGTAGCCCAGCCGCCAGTCGAGTTCGGGCATATGATGAAAATTCATGCCGTACACACTCGCAATCAGCGTCGGCGGCATAAAGATCATCGCCAGCACCGTAAACATCTTGATGATATTGTTTTGCTCGATATTGATAAGACCCAGCGTGGATTCCAGCAGAAACTCCATCTTCTGCGTGAGATATTCACCGTGCTGGAGCAGGGCGCGAATGTCCTTCTCCGCCACCGTAATATCGCGGAGTTTCTTTCCGGCGTATTTGCGCGCCTCGGATTGCTGCAGGAAATCGAGCAGGAGCTGAAGCGAAAACAGCGATTGATAGGTTTTCGAAAGCATGTCCTCATTGCGGTTGACCTCGCTTAAGACATGGCTCAGCGTGGGGGTGGCATCCGGGCGTTGCGCGCCTCCAAGCACCTGCATAATCGCCTGCGAGAGCGTTTCCGTGTTTTTCCCAATGACTTCCATAGTGTCGGCGATACGTCCGACGATCCCTTCCACGCTCATCAGCAATATATCCGCTGCGCCGTGGGGTTTGACATGCTTGTTCAACAGGCGGTCGATCAGGCGGCGTAGCGGCGCTGGGTCGCTGTGACGTAGCGTGATGAGGGTGTCTTTGCTGAGAATAAACAGCAGATGATGCAGTTCCGGGTTAGGGGTTTCCACGCCGGTAAGGACGGTAGCATTGAGAAAACACGCCTGGTTCGTTTCGTAAAAACGGTTGGAGAGTTCGATTTCATGCATTTCTTCCCGGCTGGGCAGGAGAACACCGTACTGCCCCTCCACCAGGGATCGCTCCTGCGGGGTAGGATTCAACAGGTCAATCCACAACGCATCCTTCTGTGCCCCCTCCCCTTCTTTCCAGGGCGCTTGCGATACCTCGCCATTGGCCGTATGTACATAGGTAGTGAGCATGAGAATCACTCTCTTAACTTACGCTTGCAAAGCCCGCGTCAGCCTGTATTTTCCACTAGAGAACCGGAGCCTATATAGCATGAAGAAGATAGAAACGCACAAGGATAATGTCTTTGCCATCGAAGGCAAGGGGGTGGAGGATTTTTCCTTTAACAAGCAGGTGGTCAGCGTATTTGACGACATGGTGGAACGCTCCGTGCCGTTTTATGGGGAAATGCAGCGCATGACCGCCGAGCTGGCCGCCGATTTCGCCACCGAGGGCAGCAATCTTTACGATATTGGCTGCTCCACCGCCACCACGATGCTGGCATTGGATAAGGCGATCAACCCCGAGCGGGCGCATGTCACGCTGCAGGGGATAGACAATTCTGCGGAAATGCTCAAGCGTGCGGAGAAGAAACTGGCAGATGCCGGGCTGCGCCATCCTTTCCGACTACTGGAATCCGACCTGCATAAGGGGCTGATGATAGAAAACGCCTCCGTGGTGACCATGTTGCTGACGCTGCAATTCATCCGCCCCCTGCACCGCGAACGGGTGGTGCGCGATATATTCAATGGGTTGAATGAAAACGGCGCGCTGATTCTCGTGGAGAAAGTCACGAGCGAAGACACGATTTTCAATCGCCTCTTCATCGACCATTATTATGAATATAAGCGTCGCAACGGCTATTCGGAAATGGAGATTGCCAATAAACGCGAGGCTCTGGAGAACGTCCTGATTCCGTATCGGATGGAAGAAAATTTCGAGTTGCTGCGCCTGGTGGGCTTCCGCCATATGGAAGTGTTTTTCCGCTGGTATAATTTCTGCGGCATCATCGCGCTGAAATAAGGAACGAAGAGACGATGGAACAAAAAAACTGGTTTATCCGCATCGGGGACTTTTTTTTCAAATACAGGAACCTTCTGTTTCCGCTGACGCTGGCAACGTTGTTTCTCGTGCGTCTGCCCGTCCATGAATATCTGGGGATGGAATGGCTGGAAAGCGTCAAGGATATCCTCGCCGTACTGGTGGTGTTTGCAGGGCTTGCCCTGCGTGCTTCGGTCATCGGATTTGCCTATATAAAGCGCGGGGGGCTGAATAAGCAGGTCTACGCGGATACGCTGGTAAAAGAAGGGTTCTTCAGCAGTTGCAGAAACCCGCTCTATGTAGGAAACCTGATTATTTATTTCGGCGTGGTGCTTATGCACGGCGCGCCGCTGGTCATTGTACTGGGCATGGCGTTTTTCGTTTTTGTCTATAGCGCCATCGTCGCCGCAGAGGAGTTTTTCCTGCGCAATAAATTCGGGGAAGAATTCGCCGCTTATTGCAAGGACGTGCCCCGCTGGGGATTCAAGCTGGATCGCTTGCGCGCAGCGACGCAGGATATGGAGTTCAGCCTGAAGCGCGTCATCGCCAAGGACTACACCACCGTTACCAACGCCGTCATTGCATTGACGGCCATCGAATTTCTGGAGCAGGTGATCTACTATCCCGAAGTGGGAGAGCGCGTCTCCTATGTGCCGCTGCTGGGTATTATTATCCTCATGGTGGCCACGGCGTACGGTATCCGTAAACTTAAAAAACGCGGACTGCTTAACGCCTGAAAAGCCGTCTGGCAGACGCCCGCGACTGCTTATTCTGCGGCAGGGGCGATCGGCCAGCCGATTTGCGGCAGACCGCTTTTTGCGGCATGACCCAGCGTGCGGGAGAAGAACGTCATGGCCTCCACGATTTTGCCCTCATAAAAACGTAGCATCAGCGTTTCCTCAATGGCGTCCCCGTCACGCACCATCGTCTCTTCATCCTCTTTCCCCGTCGCGGTTAAGCGCAGCAACATATAGACCCGATCGCCCAGGGAAAACGCATTGCGTATTTCCATGCTGTGGTGGGGCAGCGAGGCGCGCACGGCGTCCAGCCGATGGCGCCAGTGTTCCCGGTTCTCTGTATAATCCTCCACCGTGTAGGAAAAATACGCTTCCACGCTTTCGGCCACCATTTCATCGAAAAGTTCGGGATGTCCTTCCGTCAACACCTCGTGCGCGAACCTTCTGGCTTTTTCTAAATTATCGGCGTTCATGGCTTCCTCGTCCCTTTTTCTTCTTTTAACGTACCCTTTCCTCATATATTTTTGAAATGGATTAATATTATATGCTATATTGATTTCATGAATATAAGCGGGGTCGATCTCAATCTCCTGGTGGCCTTCGAGGCGCTGTATCAGGAACGCAATGTCTCGAAGGCGGCAGCGCGCATCGGGCTGGCGCAGCCCTCTTTGTCCAATGCCCTCTCACGCCTGCGTCATGTTTTTAAGGATGAATTGTTCCTGCGGTCGCCGCAGGGGATGATCCCGACGGCGCGGGCGGAAGAACTGGCGCCCCTGGTATTGGAGGCGTTGGGACTGGTGCGGGGGCTGCTTGCGGGCAATGCGGCGTTTGACCCGCGCACCGTTAAACAAAGTATCGTGATCGCCGCAGCGGATTATTTCGAGCTGACTATTTTGCCGTCTCTGCTACGCTATCTGGCCGAACACGCGCCCGGGATTCGCCTGCACACCAAATTCCTGGAAAAGGAGTTCATTGCCGAGCAGATCGACCGCCGGGAAGTGGATTTCGCCTTCGGTGTGATGCCCGGCCTGCCTGCGCGGGTGCTCTCCATGCCGGTGGTGGAAGAAAGTTTTATCTGCCTGTTGCGGGATGGGCATCCGCTGAGGCAGGAGCGCCTGAGCCTGGAGCGTTTTCTCTCCACGCCCCATGTGTTGTTTTCCCTGCGGGCGGACGCACGGGGCATCGTGGACGAGGAGTTGGCGAAAATGGGGTTACAGCGTGAGGTGGGGCTGTCCGTCTCGAACTTTATTTCCCTGGCGTTTATCGTGAAGGAATCGGATATGATCGCTACCGTGCCCCGGCGTGTCGCGGAAGCACTCGCGGCCTACCTGCCTATTCATATGATGCCGCCGCCACTGGCTATCCCGCCCTTTCATCTGAATCTGATGTGGAGCAAGGCGATGGAGAACGATCCCTTAAATCGCTGGCTGCGCGACGTCATTAAACAGATCGCCTCTCCCGGTCAGGGGTAAAGCAGCGTATGCTCCCATCCGCCCTCGGGGCGGCGCGTATAGCAATGGCGGTCGTGGATGCGGAATTCGCCCTTCTGCCAGAACTCCATGCGCTCCGGCACCAGACGAAACCCTGCCCAAAACGGCGGGCGGGTAACCTCCCGGGTGGCAAAGCGGGCGGTCTGTTTGGCGACTTCGGCAATCAGGGCGGCCTTACTCTCCAGCGGGCGGGATTGTCGGGAAGCCCAGGCACCGATGCGGCTCTTTAAAGGGCGGGAATGGAAATACGCATCCGATTCCTCGGTGCTGGCGGGCACGACGGAGCCTTCCACGCGCACCTGTTTAGACAATTCCTCCCAGTAAAAACACAGCGCGGCATGGGGGTTTTCCGCCAGCTCCTTCCCTTTACGGCTATCCATGTTGGTAAATAACAAAAAGCCGCTCTCGTCCCAGCCTTTCATCAGCACCATGCGCGCCGAGGGCAGGCCGTCTTTCGTGGAAGTAGCAAGGCAGACGGCGTTGGCCTCCGCGATGCCCGCCTGTGCCTGGGCTTCTGCGTACCACTGTTCAAACAGCGCAAAAGGATCGGCAGGCGCGTTCATGAAAACGCCCCATCCTCCAATTGCTGCAACAGGTGGAAACCTTCCTCGTCCGGTTCATGCACCAGAATATCCCCGCTGCCGATATCGAAATACCAGGCATGAATCTGCAATCTACCGGCGACAATACTCTCTTTTACCCACGGGAACGTTTCCAGGTTCGCCAGAGAAACGGTCAGCGCCTCTTTTTCGCAGCATGTCGCCTGCTCCTGCGCAGAGGCATGGGGCAACAGCTCCAGCGTGCGGGTCTTGGCCTTCGCCACAATCTCCATCCACGGCTCGATGAAGCTGTATTCGCCCTCGCGCTTGCGCGTGTTGCCCGCCATCAGCGCGCTGATGCCCCCGCATCCGCTATGACCGAGAATGATGATATGCTGTACCCCCAGATGCAGCACGGCAAACTCAATGGCCGCCGAGGTGCTGTGATGCGTCCCCATGCCCTCTTTGTAAGGCGGCACGATATTGGCGACGTTATTGACGGTGAAAATATCGCCCAGCCCTGCGCGAGTCAGAATCGCCGGGTTGACCCGCGAATCCGAGCAGGCAATGACCATCACCTTGGGGGATTGCGCCGTGGCGATGCGCTCGCGGGCGCTTGCATTGCCGGGGCTTAAATACTCGTCGCGGAACTCGCGGTAGCCTTCGATGAGCTTCTTCAGGGTTTTCATACGCTTCTTACCTAACCGGATTTAGAGGAATTGGCAAGGGGGATAGAGAGGGGCGCAGAAGAAGGGATAACGGGATAGAAACTACTGAGATACCCTCAAATTGCTCGTATTAAGCAGATACGTCTCTATAATACGGCAAGTAAGGGATAAAGCGTAATTTATGCATTTGCCATTTGTCTTCCATCTGGGAAGGACGCCCATTGCGGCGCATCTCGTTTTTGAGCTGCTGAGTTACGCCAGTGGGTTCCTGTATTATAAATATCTGCGGCGCAGACAGGGCGATGTACTTGCCGAAGAACAACGGGCATGGGTGGTCATCGGCGGGATTGCAGGCGCGGCGATTGGCTCCAAACTGCTGGGATATTTTGAGCATCCGCCGATGCAGCTGCTCTCCCGCGAGAATGTGGCCTATTTTTTCGCCAGCAAAACCATTGTGGGTGGCCTCCTGGGCGGCGTGCTGGGCGTGGAATGCGTCAAAAAACGCCTCGGCGTGTCGCGCTCGACCGGGGATTTATTCTGTTTTCCCCTCATTCTCGGAATGATGATAGGGCGCGTGGGGTGTTTTCTTGCGGGGGTAGGCGACGGTACATGGGGCAACCCCACGCATCTACCATGGGGCATGGACGGGGGGGATGGCGTGCTGCGTCACCCCACGCCATTATATGAAATCATCGTGCTGGGCGCCATCTGGTGGTCGCTTGCGAAGTTGAAGCGCAGGGTAAGGCTCAGAGAAGGCAGCCTCTTTAAGCTGTTTATGGCAAGCTATCTGGCATGGCGCTTTGCTGTGGAGTTTATCAAGCCCGTGTATCTGGTGGAACCGCCAGGGATTTCCGCTATTCAGTTTGCCTGCCTGCTGGGGCTTGGCTACTATTATAAAGTGATTTTTAAATTCAGCGCATTGCGAGCGGATTGATGGCGGCGAGAGATTACATTTACTACGAGCTTACCAACAGCATCTGCGCGACTTGTCTTAGGAAAGTGGAAGCGAAAATCATCTTCCAACAGGATAACGTCTACATGCTCAAGCACTGTCCGGAACATGGCCGCCAGAAGGTGCTTATCTCTACCGATGTGGAGTATTATAAAAAATCGCGGGAGTTTCTGAAGCCCGGAGACATGCCAAAGAAATTCGGGATGCCGGTGAAATACGGATGCCCCTACGATTGCGGCCTGTGCTCCGATCACGAGCAACATTCCTGCGTGAGTGTGATAGAGCTGACCGATCGCTGCAACCTGAGTTGCCCGACCTGCTATGCGGAATCCAGCCCCAAACATGGCCGCCACCGGACACTGGAGGAAATCGAACACATGCTGGACATTGTGGTGGCAAGCGAAGGCGAGCCGGACGTGGTGCAGCTCAGTGGTGGAGAGCCCACGCTTCATCCCGATTTCTTTGCCGTTTTAGATATGGCGCGGCAAAGACCTATACGCCACCTGATGGTCAACACTAACGGCCTGCGTGTCGCCAGGGACAGGGAGTTTGCACGCAGGCTCGCCGACTATATGCCGGGATTTGAACTCTACCTGCAATTTGATTCCTTCGAGGAGCATCCGCTGCGCGTGCTGCGTGGTGAGGATCTGCGGGAGGTGCGGCAAAAGGCACTGGAGCATCTCAATACGTTCAATATTTCCACGACGCTGGTGGTCACGCTGCAAAAAGGACTGAACACGCATGAGATCGGCAAAATCATAGATTATGCGCTGACGCAGCCTTGCGTGCGCGGCGTGACATTCCAGCCCACGCAGGCGGCGGGACGGCTGGAACATTTTGACCCCGCCAGGGATCGCATCACGCTGGGAGAAATCCGGCAGGCCATATTATCGCAAACCAACCTGTTTACGCCGGAAGATATAATACCCGTGCCCTGCCACCCCGATGCCATCGCCATGGGATACGCGCTCAAGCTGGGCGGCGAGGTGCTGCCTCTGACGCGCTATTTCAGCCCACAAGACCTGCTTTCCACCTCGCGCAATACGATCAATTTCGAGCATCTTCCCGAAGTCCGCGAGGCGCTTTATAAACTGTTCTCCACGGGCAGCACCCCCGCCAGCGCGCCGGAGAACCTTCATTCCATCCTGTGTTGCCTGCCGCAGATTGAAACCGACCGGCTCAGCTATGATAATTTATTCCGCGTCATTATTATGCAATTCTATGACCCTTATAATTTCGATGTACGCGGTGTGAAAAGATCCTGCGTTCATATCGTGCATAAGGACGGCAGAATCATCCCGTTTGACACCATGAATATTTTTTATCGTGATCCGGCCGTGGAACAGCGCATCAAGGAGAAAGCAGTATGAAGGAGAAAATCGGCAAGTACATCGTGTGGGGCAATATTGGGATTGCCGCTGTCTTTTATATCTGCGCCACCGTCTTTATGGGAGGAAGCGCAGCTTCGTTCAGCGGATTTTTATTCACCTTACTTCATGTGGGAATAAATGTGCTGATTGGGGTGCTTCTTACCATCGCGTATTATGCAACCCACCGTTCGCGACCGACGCTGGGTAAGGCTATGCGAGGATTCTGGCTGTCGGCAGGGCTGGTGGCGCTTGTTTCTTTTCCCACCTGCTTATTAGCAGGCAACAGCAATAATTTCGTATTCTGACCCCCAAAAAATTGCGCGGAGCAATCAGCATCCGCTTAAAGCGCATCCCGGAAAAGAACTGGTGGCCCCGACGCGATTCGAACGCGTGACCTACAGATTAGGAATCAAGAGGCCGCACACATAACAAATTGATAGATAAAAACAAAAAATTATCTCAATGTGAAAGTGTGTAAGTAAGTGTGTAAGTTTTGCCGTTTTTTGAAAATGGCCTCCCCGATTGGATTCGAACCAACGGCCTCAGGATTAGGAATCCTGCGCTCTATCCTGCTGAGCTACGGGGAGAATTTGCATCTTCTGGTCACATACTAGCGATTATAGAAGGCAGTTTCAAAAGGAAATGCACATTTCGGAATATGACGCACCAAAACCCTGAAAACCAGCCTCTTCTTCTGGGTCACGCCGCCGGGGATGGGACATCAAAAATATCCCGGCCCCGAAGGCGTGTGTCATAAGCACTTATTTCCTTATGAGGAAGCAAGAAAACCAGATTGCAATGGCGGTCGATGCCCCGAACATCCACCACGGGTTCATGCCGAAATATACCAGCCATCCGCCGATATAGCTGGCAAAGCTGAGGAACGCGCAAATGAAATTTCCCGTAAACTCGACAAATGGGTGGGAGACGGGTTCTTCGTCGCCATATGGCCTGCTACCCATGCCGGTGCTCCTTGGCAATCTCATGCACGAGGGTGGCGATAGAACGCTGGCACTGTTGGGATGGAATGACGTTGAAGTCATGAGCCAGTTGAAGGGCAAGTGGGGATAAGTCTTGGGGGATCGGATACTCTCCGGAGAGATACTTATTCAAGCTAGCGATCAACACGCTATTGTTGATCTAAAAACAAAACAGCTACTTAAACAGCAGCGACGCCATATCACCATCTCACAGCATGCCTGGGTGGGGCGCAGATGCGGGCAAGCAGATCGACCGAGCCTTTGACATCCTGGGTCTCATTCAATTCCTTCAGCATCGCCTCATAGCCCTTCATGCGATTGGCGGCGTTGCGGTAGGCGGCCTGAGAGGTGGCGATGGCCGCATAGTCGGTATTGCTGCGCTCCAGGTAAGCGGCGTTAGCGGGCAATGCGGCGGCGTTCTCCCCAAAATCCTCCGGGGCCAACGGCTGGTATTCCTCTTTCAGGCTGGCGAAGTCCTGGGGAACGGTGCTGGCGACGGGGATATTCTGCCCGCCGTCCAATAGATCATTCATATTCTCCGGCACATAATGGCGCATCTGCGCTTCTTCCGCGCCATTGAGCAGACTGCCCATCTGCCGTGTGCCGGTGACGGCCCCGGTCTGCTGCTCGGCCTGATCCAACTGCTCCAGTTGTTTGCTGTAGGCAGCAGTCATCTGGTCGAGTTGCCTCTGCATGGTGGCCATTTCCTCCGCCATTTTGGCGAGATTGGCGATGTCGATCACCGGGATGCCGCCGCCGTAGGAGGGGGACGCGGTGGCCATTACCATGCAGGACGTTATCAGGAGGTGGCGCAGTTGTTTCATGCCGCGTCCTTTCTGCGAATGTGGAAAGTCTCGTACCATTGCTGCACATCGTCCCCGCATTCGGCGCGGATGCTATCGAGCAGTGCCACGGTTTCGGTGCGACCGGAAAGCACGGCCAGAAACTCATCCATGCCGGTCAGGTCTAGCCGGGCGACTACGGAGTCCGTGCCGTGACGCAGCAGGAAGCAGCGGCTTTCCGGTGCCAGCCCCTTGATGAGCGCGAATTCCTGCTCAGAGAGACCGAAGCCACCGCAGTAATCGGCAGCTTCCGCCCGTGCGTTGGGCAGGAAGATTTGCGTGGGCGACTGTTCGATGATGGCATGGCCGATGGAACTCTCCAGCGCGTCTTTAGCGGATTGCGTGGCAAAGCCGAGAATCCCATTTTGTTTACGGATGGTTTTCTCCCAGTCCTTGATCCGTGCGGTGAAGACCGGATCATCCAGCATCTTCCAGCCTTCATCCAGCATGAGGATGACTTTCTCGCCGGTCATCATCTGGCTGACGCGGTGGAAGACATACATCAGCCAGGGAGTGCGGCTGATGGGATCGTCAAGGATGGAGGTCAGGTCAAACCCCGTCGTCAGGTTGCCGAGCGAGAGCGTATCAACCGGATTATCGAACAGCCAGGCGCATTCACCACCGCCATGCCATTTCCGCAGGCGTTTCTCCAGTGAGGTGGCACTGTTGCGCGTATAGCCGCTGAATACCGCCGCGAGATGGCGCAGGGAGCGGTATTCCGGGGCAACGGAGAAATTCTGCTCCACGGCCTCGGCGATGATCTCCTCGTCCTCGGCGGAAAGTGAGGCATCGCTGCCTGCCGTCGCCAATGTGCGTATCCAGTCACGCAGGAAGGCACGGTTTTCCGGTGAGTCCGGCAGTTGCAGCGGGTTCAGTCCCGTAGGCGTACCGGGCTGGACGACGGTGTAATCGCCGCCGACCGCCCGCAGGAAGATTTCTGCGCCCCGGTCTTTGTCAAAATACACGGTGCGCGGATGATGGCGCATCGCCTGCGCCAGCAGGAATTCCATCAGTACGGTCTTGCCGGTGCCGGTCGGCCCGATGATGGTGAAGTTCCCCACGTCGGCCTTGTGGAAATTAAAGAAGTAGGGCGTGCCTGAGGTAGTCTCCAGCAGGCAGATGGCATCGCCCCAGTGATTGCCGGTGGCTTTGCCGGAAGGGAAATTATGCAGGCTGGCGAACCCCGCAAAATTCTGGTTGGTGATGAGGGATTTGCGGGCAATCAGATGAAAATTGCCCGGCATCTGCGCCCAGTAGGCTGCTTCCATGTTGACATCCTCGCGCACCACCACATTGCCGCCATTCACAAACTCGGTCACAATCTGGCTGACCGCCTGATTCAGGGCGTTCTCACTTCTGCCGGTGACGGTCACGGTCAGGTGGTGGTTGCCGAAGACATTGATGCCGCTGGCGGCGCTATCAATGCCTTCCCCGACATCCGCTTCCAGTGTATGCGCCCCTTGCTCGGTTGATTCCAACTGCCGCCGGATGCGCCGCATGGTGCGTAACACCGGCTCCCGTGGCACGAACTCAAAGCTCTGCGTGAGGATGAACTCATGCGGCAAACGCAGCAGCCCGTCGAGCATCCCCGGTGCGGTGTGATTGCAGTATTCCTTGAGCGAAAGCATGGCTCCGAGCTTCACATCCTCTGTCCGCGCCCCGCGAATCTCGAAGGCTTCCTTGCCGAAGAATATCCGTTTGCTCGGCAAATACGCGCTGATGTCCATCCGGGGCAGGCGTATCTCCGCCTTCTCCTGATTCAGCAGGTAGGAGAGGAAGGACAGCGGCTCGGAGAACATCCCTTCTTCCGTGTCATACACGGACAGCAACTCCGCCCCGTAAGGCGCGAGTTGCGACAGCAGCGTGTCGGTGGTCTTGTGCAGGCTGCGAAGCTGCTCCTTGCGGGCAAGTGCGCTGCTTTCCCTGTCCATTCTGCCAAACAGGGTGGAGAGGAAGCCGGTGGCATCCCGCCGGGGGCGGAAGAGCACGGTGATATACTGTTCATTGATGAACATGCGCTTGGTGTGGAGCCGCTCCCGGTACGCCGTATCCAGTGCGGCGCACCACGCGCTGTTAAATTCACCGCCGGGATAATTCTGCTCCTCGCGGCGGATGATATGGTAATAGAGACCGATGCGTGGAGTGCTAATCCCGCGCAGCAGGGTCGCCCGCACTTCCTTACGCATATTAAGTTCGGCCTGGTCTATCGTCTCGAAGGACAGGCCGGAGAGACGGATAATCTGGAGCAGGTCACCTTCTTTGGTGCAAAGCGTCGTGCCGTCCAGATGCCGCGTATAAGGAATGAACGTGCTGATGGGCACTTCCTGCGCTGCTTCTTTGCCGTATCGGGTGTGTTTCCTGGCAGGTGACATGGGCACTCACGGGAGATAGCTGTTGGATTTCCAAAACAAGCGGTTGCGGTTGGGCGGTGTGCGCGTCGCCCGGATAAACCAGATGCTCATCCAGTGCGGGTCTTTCTGCGTGGCGAAGTAAGCCAGCAGATGCAGGGGCAATATCACCCCGCCCAGCCATAAAAACCGGGCCGCCCAGTCCACGAATCCGATAAAGCCCATGCCGCCTAAGACCATGACGTTGGCACCGAAGAACATCATCGGTACGCCAAGGAACATCACGGGGTTGGTCAGGGCAATATAGAGCGGATCAACCGATGGCTCGGTCTGCGCCACTAGATGACGCCTTCCACGGAGCCGACAATCGCTGCCGCGCTGAAAGCAATCACCAGACCGCAGGTGACACTGGCCGCCCATACGAAGGAAACGCGACCGACCATCCACGCGATGCCGAGCACCGCCACGGCGATGACGCCGATGATGCGTACCCAGGTATTGGTGAGCAGGTCTTGCAACGCCTGCAGGAAATTGGTGCCGGAGGAGAAAAGCGCTCCGCCGCCACCGGCAGCCTGGGCATGGGCGATGTCAGGAGAAAGTACAATCAGGAAGAGCAGTGCCACGAGGCTTGCAGACAAATGCCGAGTGCAGGAGAACTTCATAAACCATCCTTATAGTTATTAATTTATATGGAAGAATGTGAGTAGAAAAATCGCAGATTTTTTTATGTTGTTAATGTGCTGTGGTAACTCATCCACACATTGAAAATGTAACTTCTCAATCGCATAGATTGAATAATGGTTTAACCAGCGATTTTCACGCGGTCAATAGTTAATTAACGGCAACAACAAATTAAAAATCGTAAATTATGGCAGATGATTCCGTTTGGAACATCACCGCAGTTCCTCGCTGTCCAGTATGGCGCTCTGCCGTGTACGAAACGGGCGACGCAGGTAGGATTTTACCCTGCGGAGATAGTCGGCGGTCTCTTGAAACGGCGGGATGCCGTGATATTTATCCACGGCTCCTTCGCCCGCATTATATGCCGCCACCGCCAGTTCTTCGTTGCCGCCGTAGCGGTGCAGAAGCGAAGCCAGATAGGACGTGCCGCCGCGTATGTTTTCTGCGGGGCTGAAGGCATCATCCACATGGAAGCGGTCGGCGGTGTCCGGCATCAGCTGCATCAGCCCTTCCGCTCCACGCGGTGAGACGGCATTTGCCCGGTAAAAGGATTCAGCGTGGATCACGGCGCGGATCAAATCCTCGTCCACGCGCTGTGTGACGGACGCGGCGGCGGCATAGAGGTCGTACAGTCCTTTCGTGTCGGTGTCCCCGGTACGCTGGCGCTCCAGATAATCCAGCGATTCGTGGCGCACGGTCTCGCCGTCCGGCCTGAATTCCAGGACGGTCGCCCAGGCAGGAGTAGCGAGAAACAGCGCGGCGATGGCAAGAAGTAAACGAATCATAATTATTGAATGCGGGTTATCTATGCGCTATGCGATAGAATAATTAATAATCTGATGCTGTCTTGTAAGGCGATGATGAAAAAATATCAACGAATGTTTCTTGTGAAGGTTTTAATTTTCCTGCTACTGTCGGTGTGTGCATTCCGTCCTGCTTACGCGGCGTCGCAGGCGGAATGCGCCATCTGGTTGTGCCTGCCTGCTGGGTTCTCCGTCAGTGAATGCGGCGCGGCGCATGCGGCGTTTCTGGAGCGCCTCAGAAAAGGCAAAGCTCCGTTGCCGCCGCTTTCCTCCTGCTCGGTCGAAGAAAGTGGCGCGACAGATGGCAACAGTCGCTACGAGACGGGATACGAGGTGTGGGAGTCCTGTAAGAGCGGATACCGTGCGCTCGATTATATCGACCCACTTCAAGCGCAGCGCGTCCGCACCTGCGTCAGCCAGTCCTGCCCAAACCCGCAGCCTGATGTGGTCGGCAATCTCTCCTGCGATCACTACGCGCCAGTCAAACGCACCCAACCCAACTTCATCAAACTCTGGGTGAATGGAAAATATCAGGGGCAGTATTTTTATTGAGGGTTAAGTAAGCGCAGAGTATGCCTATACTGCATACAGCTCAATGGGCAATCCATCAGGGTCTTGGAAAAAGAAAAAATGTTTGTCGGCAAGTTCATCGTAACGTATTGCTTCTACTTCCACCCCCTTTTTTTGAATCTCAGAATGGGCTGCATCAATGTCAGCTACGGCAAAAGCAATATGCCGAAGGCCGCAGGCTTCTGGAAACGACAAACGTTTTGGGGGATTAGGAAAAGAAAATAACTCGATATATCCATGATCGCCAACGCGTAAATCCAGCTTGTAAGAGCAACGTTCCTGTCGGTAGGTTTCACGGATCACTTCACACCCCAGCACATCAAGATAAAAAGCTTTAGAGCGGGTATAATTTGAGCAGATTATGGCGATATGGTGAATATTCAGAATCATATTGCTTCGAGAATTTGTAGTTCCGGCCTTACCGTAAGTAGTTTTTCTATGATGACGCAACTCTCCTGCAAGGTGGGGTAAGGGAGATAGTCCAAACCTTTATGGTGACGACATATTTGGCGAATGATTTCAATATACCCTTCTATCCAACCCAGCCCATGAAATGGCGGGTGTCCGCTTCCACTGTGGCGCTCATCTCGGAAAAGCACTGATCTGCCCTTTCCTTTTCCCCATATTATTTCGTCAGGATCAAGAAAATTCCATGAAGCGGCGGCTTTTTCGCCAAGAATATGGATGCTCAAATCGTTTGCTGCGCCATGAACCATATTGGAGATTGAACCAGATATGTATGTGCCGTCACGGGTGGTAAGTTGGATATTTACATATGTGTCTTCGCGATTTTCGCCCCCATGCAAATCCTGAACGGAAAAATGATTGAGATCAAGTTCCTGGCCAATTAAGAAATGCGCCAGATCAAGCCAATGAGTTCCCAACCCTAAGCTTACTCCATAATAACCAATCAGCTCTGGGTCAGATGACCAGCTACGCGGTGTAGGAGGGGCTGCTGTGCCCAGTGTGAAGCCGCCTACTTTAGATGATTGCCATAGCTTGCCTTCTATCGCGACAATGTTACCAAACTCGCCTTGGGTAATTAATTGTCTCAGCTTCTGTGGCCCCCATAATTGACGATAGACATGCAGAACAGCGACTTTCGCCTTTATCTGTTTTGCCTGTATCAGTTGCATCTGATTGATGCTGGTCGGTTTCTCGCACACAATCAGCCTGAAACCCGCGTTTTCCGCCTCAACCATCTTAGAGGTATGTAGAGCAGATGGATTTGCAAGAAATAAGACAGCGTTTTCATCTGGTCGGAGAGAGGATAATGTTGTGCCCCTGTCCAAAAATTCCCACGATTCAAACTGGACATCTTGATCAATTATATTAAGGATAGCAAGAGCTTCTGCGATTGCTTTTCCTGCCAAGCCAGAACCTAATATGTATGCTTTCATAACTCTCTGCTATTCCAATTCATGTTTTTTATCAACTATTTTTCCTTTATTAACTACGTCCGCACCAATTTTCTTCAGTGGAGCATAATTCTCTGCGGAAACAGACTCCGCCGTCGTTGTATGTGACATGGTTTTTTGGCCCCTAAGCTGATACACATCTTCTTTTCTTGCTGGCGCAATGCGGATGCCAGGCAATTCGAGCATTATATCACGAAGTTGAACAAAACCATGTTGTTTTGCCTCCCCCAATTTTTTGGATAATTCTGGATTTCCCATTTTTATAGCTATATCTGCTGCCACTTCATAGGCAGAGCGGATTGCAACGGGTATTTTTTCAGATGCCATAGGATAATAATTATGGATATTAGTTTCTTGTTCAGGGAAATTTCTTAAAGATTTAGTGCCCACGACAGAGCGATCATTGCCGGCAACCCAGAAAGCTGCATGATATTCATCGGCAAATTTTGCGGTGTCAAACATTCCCTTGAACTGCTCACGACAACTATCTAACAATGGGTCTTCGGAACCGAATTTTGCGCCTTTGTGAATATTACTATGAAGATATTTTTCCCAGCTTTCAGGTATGGTTCGATCAGCAACAGCTAAGTCTGATAACCCATTGACCTCTATCACGGCTTTATCGTCAGTGGCCTGAAAATAGCCTGCGCCATATTTTCCCAGTATGTTTTTGTAGTCATATCTTTTACCTGTCAAACCGCTTACAATTCCGTATCGTTGCATACGATAAGCGTATGCGCCATAATCTTTGCCTGTTGGGGTTATGGTGTCGACATCAAACCCTGAATTAGCCAACAATTTCCTGTCTACATCGGGGCCATGTAGCCAACAAGCATTTACAAGAGCCCGCGTTTCGATGGTTGATGTCTTTCCAGTTCTTATGTCTTTTACATTAAGGTTGTAAACTCCATCTTTATAATGAAGATTTTGCATACTTGCAGATGTTCTGATTTCAATGTTAGGATCATTGCGAATTGCCATTTCCAAAGAAGCTGTGAGTCTTGGCAAATCAATCGTAATTTCATTTGATCGGAATCCTGAATGTCTTGGATCAGATAATTCGCTGGTTACTTCACCTTGGCTCATCTCCGAGAAGAACGGCCTTCTGGTAAAAGGTAGAATGCTGGCCTTAGTATCTTTTTCTAATAAGGCTTTGAAGTATTCTTCCAACTCCACCAGTGCGTTCTTATATGTATCTTTATCCAATATGCCACCATGACTGAGAACGGTCTGTTTATTGATGTCATCTGGTATAAAATACTTAGGAGCATTCTCAGGAAGAATCAAAAAATCTTGAATGATAGGGGCAGCATCTATGCTTGCTTGCATGATGTCTTTACTCATCTGAATATAGGGAGCCGACATCTGTCCCAAATGTAATCTTGCCCAGTTTCGGCCAGAAGCACCTTGGAATAAGTCTGCTTTGTCTTCTAGAAGAACAACATGCATTCCCATTGAAGATAACAGTTTTGCTGTGAGGCAACCAGAAACTCCCCCTCCAATAATAGTAACTGAATCCATGACAACACCAAGTGTATTAACAAGTGTTGTTATTTTAATGCGAATTTCGTAAATATTGGTTAACGCCAGAATAAGGTATCTAAGCGGCTTCCTCCAGCCTGTGCTGCTGATAGCTCTTCAGATGATCCACGGAGCGTTGTGCGTGCGCGGCGGCGGAGAAGATGGCGCGTTTATCGTGTTTCAGTACCTTCAGCCATGAGTCGATATAGGCCGCATGGTCGGCACGGGTTTCCGGCGTGATGCCAAGCTCGGCACACAGGAACGCAGAGCCGAGTTCAGCGACAAGCTCTTCCTGCGCGTAGCCTTCGTCGCCCCAGCGTTTGCGTCCAAACTCGCGGTGCAGGCGGGTTTCATGGCGCGTCCAGTGCGTCATCTCATGTGCCAGCGTCGCGTAGTAGCTCTCGGAATCGCAGAAGCATTCCAGATATGGCATCTGCACGAAGTCGGAAGAAATGTTGAAGTAGGCGCGGTCGCCGCCATGCCGGATGGTCGCCCCGGTCGCGGCAAAGAACGCTTCCAGCGCCGCATCGCGTGTGAGGTCAGGATTGAGCGGCTCCGGCTTGAGGTAAAATGCCTCCGGCAGCCCGTCGATCTGCTCGGTGTTGAACACCGTGTAGCTCTTCATGAAGGGAATCGCCACATCGGTTTCCGTGCCGTCCTCGCCAGTTTCGGATTTCTGCATGGTGCTGGCGTAGATGACGGTCTCGCCCTTCATGCCTTTCATGACATGGCCGCCGAGTTCCTGCGCCTGTTTGAAAGTCATCCAGCGGTTGGAGGTGAAGCCGCTTTCCACAGACGCCGCCCAGAGCAGGATAATGTTGAGTCCCTGATAGTATTCGCCGTTATGCCGCTGCGGTTTGGCGATGCGCCCGGCGAGGTGGTCGGCATTCCAGGGTTTCAGCCAGGTGCGGATGCCTTGCTCCAGATCGGCGATGATTTTATGGGTGACGCGGGTGTAGATGTCTTGCTTCTCAGTCATGTCGATTCTCCGTGTTTGTGTTGGTGTCAGGGACGCCGCACACAAGGCCGGGGGAATGAGACGGAGGTGCATGGTCAACACGGGAGGCCGAAGGCCGAATGGAGCGGGCAGCGCCATTGCGCCTCCGTCGCTCCCGGCTAAGAAGGCGATCCAAAACCTGATGACAACACAGAAAACGGGAATATGAGTGAGAGGCAGAAAGCCCCCGCGTGCCAGACATACCCGCAGATAATTAGAGGTGGTAGTAAATGTCTAGTTTAGATGCCTCTACTCCACCAGAAAAAGTAAAGGAATGTGAGAAGATCAGGTCAGTAGGTGTTTCTTATCAATATCAGGGACACCGCTATACTCCCCCTTTAAGTACGCTTTGATGCGTTTTTCGTCCTTACGAACCAATTTTCCACCAATACGTGCTTTAAGCAGCGGATAAAAAATACTCTGTAGCGTAGTGTCTTTCTTTGTAAACCAAATTTGATCCCGCCGCATTTCATTGGAATCTAAGGCCACTGAGCTATGCGTGGTAAACACTAGTTGCGCTCCATTTGGATTGGTTTCAGGATTATTAAAGAGTTTAATTAAGTATCCCACCAGCCTACAGTGTAGACTGTTTTCGATTTCATCCACAAAAAGGGTCTGCCCCGTATCCAAAGCATTTAACCATAGTCCTGCCATTGAAAGTAGTTTAAGTGTACCAACCGATTCGTAATCCAAAGAAAATTCTACGCTTTGTTTTGTAACAGGATTTATATGTACAGAGCGCACGCTCATCATTTCTTCTTTTAAGAGTTTTTTTCTAATTTTCTCTTTTTCATCATCCGTTACGCTCCTAGGCAATCCTTCTAACAGCGTTTCAACTTGCTCTTCCTTTAGGCGGTCATACTCAATATTGAAATCATCAATCCCCGTGTCGGTTTTCTTTAAGAAATCTTTAACGCGCTCTTTCCCATCATTGTGATTCTTCATAAATTTCTTGGTGTGGGAGTCACTTACTTCCTGATTATGCTCGACACATAATTTCTTTGCAAAAAACGCCTGTAAATCTGCCAGCATCTCATTGTTTAACTGTACGGCGGTAGAGAAAAAAAGAGCGTTGCTCCTTGTACTATTTTTTATGGTTTCTTTCTCTCCCTTGAAGTAGCTGCTAAATGTCCATTCGTACTCTGTTTTATCATCAATTAACTTACGCCTAAACCACGTTTGTTTTACCCTTTTTGGGTAAGCATTAAGAAATTCCTCGACCACCCTCTGTTTATTCGCAGCATAGCCATACTCATACCGTACACCACCCGAAATAAATTCGATTTCAAATCGACTAGGATTATCTTTGCTTTCATCATCTAGCAGAAACGGAAGTACATTGATTTTATCGCCCTTACTGAGTTCTTTCGCACTGGCTAAAATAAAAGCTCTCATTTCATGGATAGCGCGAAGCAAATTCGATTTCCCGGAAGCATTTGCACCGTATATGGCAACCGCCCGTAAAAGGTTTGGCAGGTCATCCTCTGTCGAGATAATAGGATCATCTCCATCCGATATAGAGGTATCCTGTTCGAGCCTCAGGGTTTGCTTGGATCGGATAGAACGATAATTCTCTACGCTGAAACTTACTAACATATTTGCTGCATCTGATTGGTTAGGTGGTCTTTTCGTTGGGGCTTATAACCACGGCACCTATATATATCAAGAATAATCTCATAAAACGGCACGTGCGGCAAGTTGTAATGCAAAGAAATAGATTTTTATACGAACTTTTCGCATAAATCTGGATTTCGTGATGGTTTTCTGATATAGTGGGCGTCAGTTCAATTGGAAAAAGGAGGGGCTGACAAATGCAAGCTATTGATGCTTCATAGAAAAGGGGGCTAATAATGCCCCCTCCGTATCCGAACGGCCAACGCCTTTAGGATCATGACGCTGGGAAGTCCTTCGGACACATTTGCAAAATTAGAGTACCCCTGAAACGGCTTCCCAGCAAGTGTAATTTTTCACGTAGGAGTCGCTTATGGCTAGGAAGCCTATAGGTACGACTGCGCGGACAGGTGAAATTTGCCCTGAGTCTGGCGTATGGAAGGTGGTAGGTAATCCCTCCACCACCGCGCCGATTGCAAAAGGCAATAAGATGCCGCCATACAGTGGTAAGGCGGTCACCTGGAAGCTCATTCAACACGCCTAAACCGGGAGGGAGTCTTATCGGGACTCCCTCTTATTAAGCGCTCTTTACATTGACATTGTTGAGGAAAGACATGTTAGGAACCATTTTAGACAGCAGGTCCGGTATAGCTGATGCCCTCCTTCTAGAAATTGCAAAGCGCATTCAGCTATCACCTACAAACTACCGTCTTGCGGTCGAACGATACCAGACTATCAGTGATTATCTGGATCGGGAGGGGAGTCCGTTGTATGGGGTAGTAACCCGCCTTTATCCACAGGGGTCAATGGCTATCGGTTCTGTTATCAATTCAAAATTTGAGAACGATGAATTCGACATCGACATTATAGCAGAGTTGGATATTCGCCCCGATGCACCACCCTCGATGGTGCTGGATACTCTCTTTAATACGTTAAACGGCGAGAAAGGCAGCAGGTACCACGGTAAGGTGGAGCGCTGCTCACGCTGCGTAAAAGTGCAATATGAAGGGATGCATCTTGATGTTACTCCGGCAGTCCTTCTGCCCTTAAAACCAGAACGCACCAGCCTTATTTTTCATGCGAATGAAAAGGAACTGTCCAGTAAGCATTACACCGTGACCGCTAATCCGTGGGGATTTGCGGAATGGTTCAAAGAACAAATGCCAGAATCGGCATTATTGATTGAGGAACTCAGAAAGTATGCCGCTGATCCTGTGCCAGAGCAAGAGCCGCATTTTACTAAACCCCAGCCTTTAGTGGCGCTTCAATTATTAAAACGCTGGCGTAACAAAGTATACGATCAGCGTGATGGCAGAATGCCGCCGTCAGTGATGCTGTCATGTCTTGTAGGTAGGAATTCTGGATATAGGGGAAGTCTGTTTGATGAGTTGGTGGCGCAGTCAAAATATCTTCAGCAATATTTCTTAGATCACATGCAACGGGGTATCTTGGTTAGGGTAGAAAATCCTGCCTGCCCCAGTGAGGATATTTTTACGGATCGTTGGCCGGGGAACCTTTCGACGCAGCGAATATTCACAGACGACTTAACGACATTGAATAGGAAGCTGGCGGAACTCTCAAAGGATCGGTCACTGGAAAACTGCCAGCGAATTATGGCTGACCTCTTTGGAGAAAAACCAACCACATTGGCATTGGAGGAAGTTGCCAAGAGTTTCAGCACAAAAGCCTATTCTGGTGGGTTGCACCACTATCCAAAATCCGGGGCGATTGCTTTGGGGGCGTCAGGGATTGCGGCTGGCCTTGGTAGTGGCACATCGTATGCGACGCCCAGAAACACCTTTTACGGATCGGATTAAAAAGTTGTTGACGATGCATCATGTGGAAGCAGTTCGCAAAAAATTCCCACAATTACGCACCATCGTTGAAAGCTGGTGGTGCGTTATATGGGAGGGGGAACTTATGGGGTTCGACCAGCCCTACCAAATCCGCATTCTGTGGACGCGGTTCTCACCATGGGATGATATGGAAATCAGTAACGACGAACCCCGTATATACGTTATTGACCCTCCTCTCAAGGATAGAGACGACGCATGGGTACCACATCTATATGATCGCGGAGATAACCCTTACCTCTGTTTGTACGACCCTAGAATCGAGCATTGGGAAGACGATGGTAAAAGCATAGCCGAAACTCTTATCCCTTGGGCAGCGGAATGGCTTGCAGCATATGAATTATGGCGCGTTACAGGAAAATGGCACGCACCAGAAAGACACCCTGAAAGGAAGAAAGAAGAATGCACAGAAGAGAACCATCACCAGTCCCCAGATCAGCGGGAACGCTCTATCGCCGCCGCGAACGCTTACCTTGGCCAACTGATAGGGACTTTCGCATCCTATCCATTGATGGTGGTGGCATCCGGGGAATCCTCCCGCTGGCTTTCCTCGCAAGATTGGAAAAAACCTACCTTCAAGGAAACTCTATCTCAGATTATTTCGACCTCATTACCGGAACCTCCACTGGCGGTATTATCGCCCTCGGCCTTGGAAAAGGCCTTTCCGCCTCTGAAATTCTCGAAATTTACGTTAAACGGGGTGGAGAAGTTTTTCCCCCTCTTAACTGGTTCCAGCGTCACCTCGAATCGGCGGCAAAATACATCTTCAATCGCTGCGACAGCGGAAAACTTAGTGCCCTCATAGCCGAAATTTTGGGCGATACGCAAATCTGGCAAAGTAAAGCGAGGTTATGTATTCCGGCCGCAGAAACACGGCATTACGAACCCTTTATATTCAAAACACCGCACCATCCAGATTATAAAAAAGACTGGATACAGGCTATGGCACACGCGGCAAAAACCACCTCTGCGGCGCCAACCTTTTTCACACCAGTGCGAGGCGAAGATGGTTACGAGTTTGTGGATGGCGGAATCTGGGCAAATAATCCGATTATGGTCGGGGTAGCGGATGCCTTGGCGTGCTACGATATAAAGCGAGAGCAAATAAAGGTTTTAAGCCTTGGGTGTGGCAAAGATATATATGAAATGAACTGGTTTAGACGAGTGCTTGGAGGAATGCTCTTTTGGGCGAAACTGGTGTTCGAGTGTATGCATATTCAGTCACAGAATGTTACTGGTCAGGCTCGCTTAATCGTTGGCGGAAATAACGTGCTAAGAGTAGATGGGGAACCCGTAACACCAAAAATCGAATTATCGGACTGGAAGCGAAGCTGCGAAATGTTGCCGGGGATTGGAGATCAGTTGTTTGCAGAGTATGGAAAACAGGTCGCCGAAAATTTTCTACAAGCACCAGCAGAACAGTATTTGCCTATTTATACGCCGGATACACCGCCAACATAGGCTTGCTGACGCAGAGTTCTGCAATGCGCTAGTAATAACATGGAGTAATGGTGGCTAGAGGTTGTGACCTTAATATGTTAGCCGCTCATTCGCCGGTGCATGGTATCTGGCATCAAATTCGATGCTGAGGTAAGGCTCCCAGCATCCGGGCGGCCAGCAAGGTGGAGCCGGAACCAGCGAGCGGGGCGAGTACGCGCCTAAGGAAAACCTCATAACCCGAATAAATCAGGCTGCATGGAAAGCAGATGGTTCAAGGTATGCAGATGTGCGAAATCATTATAGAGGTGGCAGTATTTGAGACTAATGGCGACATGCACCCCATCGCAGTTCGGCGTGGCAGGGGATGTTGTTTGGTTCTGCCGGTATTGCCGCAGGCAGCAGGCATATTGCCGGTAAGCGGAAATGTCCTTCTTCAGTTCCGCTAAAACCTCGTCCTTCAGTTGACGCAGCATTTTTGTGCGGGTTGGTTCCGGCTTGAGGCTGGCATGGCTTATGTCCGATGCGCGGTAACCCTGATAGCCTTCGGCAATGACGGCTTGCAATATGTGCTTTGGAGGCGGAACCTTGCCGCCCAGGACATAATACCAAGGATGCCCTGCATTATAGCCAAAGTTTTGGCGCAAACCGAAAGAGGTGGTGGATAAGGGTTTCACGCTGCCACCTCCAGCCGCTCATTCGCCGCCGCATGGTATCCGGCATCGAGTTCGATGCCGAGATAAGAGCGGCCTAGCATCCGGGCGGCCAGTAAGGTAGAGCCGGAACCGGCGAACGGATCGAGTACCAGCCCGCCGGGAGCGGAGAAAGTCTCAATCAGCGGCAGCAGCACGGGCAGCGGTTTCTGGGTCGGGTGCAGCTTGTTGCCACTATACGTCCAGTCGATCACATCGCCAATGGTGTGACGGGGTTCCTTGGGGTAGCCCTTGGCCAGCAGATAGGCGCATTCATGCTGGTAGCGGACATATTTCTCAGAGGAGGTGTAACGCTTCGGGAAGGCGAAGTGCCCGACAATGCGGAACCCCGCCGCCCGCCATGCCTCCATGAAGCGGTCGGCATGTGGCCAGCCGTAGAAGCTGACGCAGAAGCTGTTGCGCTGGAGGGTGCGGTAGAGTTCCGCGAAGGCTGGCTTCAGCCAGATGTCGTTGTCGTCATTCGGCACGGTGCGCCCGTCACGGGCGCGGTAGCGGGCGAGATACGGCGGATCGGTCAGCACAAAATTAACGCTGCCGGTGCGAATCTGCGGCAGGATGCTGAGGCAGTCGCCCTGAATGATGGTGTTGGGAAGAATGGTCATGATGTGTTCCTTTCAGGATTCGGGGTTAAGTCTGGCAAGCGCCCGTCGCAAATCCGGCTCGTAGCAGTCGCCACGGTAGGAGTTGGAGCCGAAGGCGATGTCGCCCTCCGCGAGTTTGCTGATGTCGAGTACCGCGCAATGATCAGGCGCATCAAACAGGATGGCGACCTTCCGGCTTTCGCCGTCGTCGATGATGGCGACGGTGAACGGTGCGCCGCAGATGCCGTTGCGGTGGCGGGCGTGGTCAGTCACGCGCAGGCGAGAGGGATACTTGCTCATTGTCCGGCCTCCGTAGTTGCGGGGAAGCAGTCATCGGCGACGGTGCGGATGACCTCCCAGTTGATGCCAATCTCGGCGTTGTGGTAATGATCGCATTGGCGCAGTACCTCGCGGCATTGGTCATCGGTCAGCTCTGGCCTGACATTCCGTACATCGTCGATGTGCCATAAGATGGCGATGCAGTCCTGCATGTCGTCCGGTGCGCCCGGTTCATGAATGGTGGTCATGGTCGTTTCTCCATAATGTGAGGTTAAGAGGAAGGAAGAAGGCGCTTACGCGCCTTCCCCCTTAGCGGTTTCCTTTGGCTCGTTCGGCTGGATAATGATGCTGCCCGCTGCCACTGGCGTGAGTTCCAGATTCATACGGAAGCCGCCTTCTTTCTTGGTCGGCCACAAAGCTCCGATGCGAATCCAGGGTGCGCCTTCGCGCTCCGGGGCAAACCAGACGATATGGGTCGGGGTGTTGGATGTGCTGTTCTTGGTCATGATAAATCTCCTTCTTTGTAGTAAGCCCGCGCCTATCGCGGCCTTATCTGAGCAGAGTAAGAAGCCCGCCACAGACGGCGGCCACACCCCACTTGGGGCTGAAGCAACGCGAAAGACGGCAAAGGAGACTGTTTTTTGCAGGGCGCAGCCCGGCGCGAGGAATGCCGTCAGGCAGGGGAAAAAACCGGCTCATTGCCGTTGTGGGCGCTGGCGGCGGGATTAAACGCTGCCCCCCAGATACAGGCCGCCTTAGCGCGGAATCGGGACATGAAGAGGAGATGCTCAGGCCAGACGCATCTGTCTCACGCCAGAACATGGCGCAGGTCGCCGGAGCAGGATGGAACCCACACCGCTAAAGAGGCTGACGGACAGGCAAAGGCAGGATGCAGGAAGAAGATGGGATGCCGGATGCAGGAAACAGGCGCATCATTACGCCGAAAAAGCGTTGGAACCAGATCAGTGGTATTTCCAGGTTGTTTATCAGCATGATAAAAAGTCTCACCACTGGTGAGACAATTTCGGTCTTCGGTGCATAATGCCAACGAAATGCAGGCTTGATATATAACCACATCAGTATTACATTGGCACAGTTTTAGATTGACCGATAACTATGCCTGTGGCATAGTATTGAGGAGTAAAGAATGAGCGTTATCGCCATTACCGAGTTGCCGCCTTTCTCTAAGAAGGTGGTGAAGATACTGAGTCAGGAAGAACAGGAAGCATTGTATCGTCACCTGATTCAGCATCCCGACGAAGGTGATGTTATTCCCGGCACCGGCGGCATCCGCAAATTACGTTGGGCTGCCAGCGGCAGGGGGAAGCGCGGCGGCGCTCGTGTGATTTACTTTTACCATGTAGTCGGCACGACGATCTATCTGATGGCCTGCTACACGAAAAATGAACAGGACGACATCAGCCCGGCAGTGAAGAAGCAACTGAAGGCGATTGTAGACCAGATTAAAAAAGGAGTGTGACGATGGCCAGGCCAAAGAAACAGGATACCGAGCGCAGTCCGTTGGAAAACGATCTGCTTGAGGCCGCTAATGCCATGCTTGCTCATGTGCGCGGCGAGGCAGACTATCCAAGCCATCGTTATTCCATTCCTGAAGAGGTGGACGTGAAAGAAATCCGTGACTCCATGCACCTTACGCAGGAGCAATTCGCCAATTTTATCGGGGCCAGTGTCCATGCCGTGCGCCATTGGGAGAATGGCCGCCGTAAGCCGGATGGCACGGCGCGTACCCTGTTATGCGTATTGCAAAACAATCCCCGCGCCGTTCTGGATGCATTAGGACAACCACACGCCTAATCTGGCGCTTCGCTTCTTCATCAGGGCATTCGGAACATCGAAAATCTGTTGGAAGCATTCGGTTATTACGCTTATATCAAGCCTATGACCATTCGCCTCCTCAATACCGACATTACCCAGCTTGACGTTGACGCCATCGTCAATGCCGCCAATGAGTCACTGCTGGCAGGTGGCGGCGTATGCGGTGCGATTCATCGTGCCGCCGGGCCGCAACTGGAGGAGGCATGTCGGCGTATCGGCCATTGTCCTACAGGAAGTGCCGTGTTGACGCCCGGTTATCGACTGCAAGCCGGACATGTGATTCACGCCGTGGGGCCGCGCTGGTGGGATGGCACACGCGGCGAAGCAGAACTGCTGGAGCGCTGTTACCGCAGTATCTTCGGAATTGTCGAGCAAGAGCATTTTCGTAGCGTGGCGATTCCGGCGATCAGCACAGGCATTTACGGCTATCCCCTGGACCTCGCCACCGACATTGCGGTGCGCGTCGCCAGCGCACACAATACGCCGGAGCGGAGCATCGTCTTTGCCTGTTTCGGCGAGGAAGCCCTGCGAGTGTATCAGCAGCGCCTGAACGAGCAAAAGGGCAAACCAGCGTAAGTCTGTTGGGAGGCAGATGTTTCCCAAGTCACGGCGTCTCCTTCTTTTTGTCTTGAATCCACGCCCTGCGGCCTTATCTGGGGGGGCAGGGTTAAGCCCGCCGTCGGCGCAAGCAACGGCGGCGAGTAACTTTTTTCCCCTGCCTGACGGCATTCCTCGCGCCGGGCTTCGCCCTTACAAAAAAATTCCTCTCCGCCGTCCTCCGCTGATGCTTCGGCCCTACAGGTGCGTGCGCCGCCCTCGGCGGGCTTTTCACTCTGCTCAGATAAGGCCGCGATAGGCGCGGCTTACCACAACGAAAATAGGAGACTACCCATGACTAAGAACAGTACATCCAACGCGCCGACTCACATCGTCTGGTTTGCCCCAAAGCGCGAAGGCGCACCCTGGATTCGCATCGGGGCTTTATGGCCGACCAAGAAAAAAGACGGCGGGTTCCGCATGAATCTGGAACTGATGCCGATGGCGGAAGGCAGCACCATCATTATGCCGAATGAGCCAAAAGCAACCGAGGGGAAAGGCGCTTAAAGCGCCTTCTTCTTCTCCCTGTCACTCTCACATCAAGGAAATTGCTATGATCTTTCACGACAACGATACGAATCTTCAGGACTACATCCTCCTCTTCTGGCACATCGACGATGTGCGCCGCGTCAGGCCCGACCTGAGCAACAAACAGTGCCGTGAGGTGCTGCGCCAGTGCGAAGACTGCCACGAGGAGGGCATCGGCATCAGCCGGGACGTCATCCGCGTCATCGCTGATGAATGTTTCCCGCCCTATATGATGTAGCCGGAATCACCGAAACATTCATACGCAAAAGGCTCGATCTATTCGGGCCTTTTGCATGTCAGTTCGCACGAAGCTCTTTATATATGGCTCTTCCGTGCCCTCATGCGGCGGATGGCGTTTTCCTCCTTGCCGAAGAAGAAGGCCTCGCCGGTGTGCAGCGTCTTGATCTCGTCCGGGTGGGCGATGAAGTTGCGCGTTTTCCTGACCGTGCCCATATGGGTGGGGCCGACCTGGCTCACCTGCGCCGTGTATTCCAATGTGCTGCGTGTACCAATCAGGGCGGCGAGCTTCTCGGCATCGTCGGCAGAGTTCTGCCGGTGTAGGATGAAGTTGTTACAGTTGGAGACCACCTGATTGATGAGATGCTCGGCATTCTCCTTGCGCCCGCTAGCGATGTCCGACAGGCTCTGCGTGGACAGTACCGCATGGATGCCTGCGCTGCGCCCCATTGTGATGGCGTTCAATACCTGGTCTCCGGCAAAGACGGAGAACTCGTCGAAGATCACATAGAGTTTTTTTGGGCTGCCGCTGCTGCTTAACTGCTGCGCCACGGTTGCTTTCAGGTCATTGACGATCAGCCGCCCCAGTGTGCGCGACATGGCGGGGAACTCCAGCGCGGGCAGGCAGAAGTACGCGATGCCGTTTTCCGCCAGCACTTGCTGGAGGGTAAGCGTCGGCTTGCCCTCCGTCACCGTAAAGAGCGGGCCGATCTCGGAGGCGGTAAAATTATGGATTTCCGCGACCAGACTCTCAATGTGCTTCGATGCCTTTTCCTGCCGGTCTAACTCATCCATCAGTTGCTTGACCCCCGGAATATCGGCCCTGTGCGACCGGAGAAGTTCTCTAAGGTCGTCCAGATCGAGATGCGCGGCAAGCGTCGCCAGATTGCAGGGGATATGACAGGCCTCCATCACCTTGAAGACGGTTTGCAGGTAGCCTTCGGCCAGTTTCTTGTAATATTCCTCGCTCCACTCGCGCAGTTCGATGATGCGGTCTTTCTTCGAGGTGAAGCCCCCGACCGCCAGCGGATTATAGGCGACACTGTCGCCCTTCATGGCAAAGAGCGATACCGGCCTGCCATTGTCCTGCCCGCACCGGGCGACGCGGCAGGCCAGATCGTAATCACCCTTGCCGTCGATATAGATCAGGGGGATTCCACGAGCGATGGCGCTCTCTACGATATTGCAGACTGTCACGGTCTTGCCCGACCCGGTCGTTCCCAGCACCAGCGTGTGCTTGTTCGCCGCCTCGTCGGTCAATATGACCGGGCGGGAGTCGCCGTCGACACCGATCAGGGAACCGTCCGGCGTCGCCGCAGTTTTTTGATTGATTCTAGCGGCGGGAAGGTCGCCTACCTTCCCCAGGTTTTTATGGGTGGTTTTTTGCTGCTTCAGTTCCTTCAGCGGATTAGAACGGTAGAGTTTAAGGATGCCGTAGACAGAAGCGCCACAGAAAATGCCCGCAGGGCTGCTGAAGCCCCACTGGGACGGGATAAGAAACCAGTGCCACGTTTGCGCGGCAAGTGCGTCCATAAACTCCGCCGCCGCCCCACCGTGCAAAAGTAAGGCTGCCAGCCCGCCCGGCATGGCGGCGGCATAGAAATCGCGCATGAAACTGACCGGGCCGGTCAGCCAGAGTGTGATGTCGTGGAAAAGAAGCATTCCCGTCAGCGCCGCCAGGGCGGCCATAGCGAAGGCCACCGGCACAGGTGATTCAAACAGAAACAAGGCGATGACAACGATGGCCGCAATTATCATGACAAGCGGGCCGAGCGCCAGAATCGCCAGCAGCGCTATCAGCGCAATGGCGAAGGATTGTTGCCTCCCTTCGGGAGAAAGTGTCATTTCTACGCTCATGCCGCTTTGCCCTCTTGCAGGGTATCGGTCAGACCTCTGACCTTGACGAAAGAGAAGCGGCTTGCGGCCTCTTCGATGGCGCGGGTCACGTCTGCGCGGTCGGTATAATACCAGACCTCCTTGATACTGAGGTTGCTGGAGTATTTTTTAACGATGGCGCGTATTCTTCCCCGCGACTTCACGGTGAGTTCGAGCTCAATAGCTATCGGCTCATCCTCCCCGATATGGAGATAGCCATCGGCGACATGGCCTCGCAGGCCAACGCCGATGAGACCTTCATGATGGCGGATACGACGATCCGGCGTAAAGACGCCTCCGGTCTGCTCCTCCAGCGTCAACGCCAGATCGACCAGCACCAGATCGTGCCGGAACGTACCGAAATTTATGTCCGTCAATGGGGGGAGCGCGTCGCCGCTGATCTTCGTGCCCTTCCGTGTCACCCGGTGAATCCTGGCCTGCCCGTGCAGTATCCGACCCCGTTCCAGATAGCCGCCTTCAACCAGCTTCTTGATACGTCGATATGCCGTTGCCGGATTGACCCGCATGAACCTCCTGATCTGCTCCGCACTCGCAAATCCGAATCCGTTAATCCACTGCAAAATCTCCGCATCCCGCTCCTGAAAAATCATCTGCCTGCTCTTCTTCTGTCTTCTTCTTATCCTTACTTCTTAATTAATCTTTTCACTCAATTCCACCTCAAATATTAAAAAAATAAACCAAACAACCCACCACCACCTCCTTCCGCCCGCCGCATCCACTGTCTTCCTCCCCACCTGCCAGCCCTGACCTCAATCGAACATGTTGTTTGGTTGAGGTCAGGGCTGGCAGGTGGCTTCAAATCGGCTCTGAGAGCGGCGGGCGGCGGCTCAGGGTGCAGAATCCTGTTTTCTGCACCTTTCTCTGCATGTAATTCTGCAGGTGCAGACGCTCACGCCACCCCCGGAAGACGACAAAAAAATCCCCACAGCACGCTGCGGGGACTCTTTCTCATGGCTTCCAGAATTAATCTTTATCTCACGCCACTGCTTGCTCCGTGGGTTTCGCCAGACGGGGGCGGCGCACGTTGATGGCGGAGGCATCGAGCGTCGTGGCGATGTGCGAGGCGTAGTATGTCTCGATCATCTCGACGCTGGTGCGGCAGTTCTTAGCCACCTGATAGATGTCAGCCCCTTCGAGCAGTCGGAAGCAGATATAGGTGTGCCGCAGGCTGTAGGCGGTTCGTCGGTTGCCCTCACGGTCGAACTTCAGATCGTTCTCCGTGAGGATCGCGTTGAACTGCTTCTTATGATCCGCCGGGAACACAAGGTCGGTCGGCCTAGGGGTGTGCCAGGGCGTTCCGGGCGATTGATCCGGCCCGGCGGCGGCGATGTCGCCAAGATGGGCTCCTGAATCAATCCGCAACCGCTCACGGAGCCGTTCAAACGGTCGCACGGCACCCGCCGTGCTTTTGCAATACCCCGCCCCACGCTTGCCCCGCACCGAGATGAGAAGAATCGTCTCATTGGTCGATTCGTCCTCTACAATCTCCACGTCACGGAACTCCAGCGTATTGGCTTCGTCAGGACGCAGGCCGGTATTCGCCATGAACAGGATATAGTCGTGCAGTTGCTCGGCGGCCCATTGCCGCACCGTTTTCTTGCTTTTGCGGGCACGCGCACGCGAGGCTTCATAAAGCGTCCGGTATTCAGCCTGCGAGAACCATGCGCGGTGGGTGATCTTCTCCGCCTTCCGGTATGGGGGTGAGAAATCTGGCAGGTGCTCCAGCCAGCCGTGGCGGATAGCGGTCTTTATGGTCTGCCGGAGTGTCACGATTTCGTGAAGCATCGTGCTCTTCGACGGCAGTGTGCTGCGATGCCTCACCCAGCTCAGCATTTCGCCGAGCGACCCCAGTTCCCGGTCTATCATCAACACGGCATGGGTATTCTTCAGATCGGTCTCCGCTAGCCGGTGCTGGCGGTATTGCTCGACAGCCTCCGGCGTGATGGTGGAGACGATAGCAGTATCAAAAAACGGGACGACATGCTTCTTGAAGGCCTCCATACGCGCCTCCGCTTCCTGCTCGCTGCGTTTCTTGCTGCGAAACCCAAATTCTCTCTCAAACTGCCGCGCCGCCTGCCGGAAGGGCTTGGCGAGGAGTTTGTTTTCCGTGTTGAGCCGGTAAATACGGTATTCCTGAACGAGACCGGGGGTGATTTCGGACAGGCCCTTGTCGCCGAAGAACGGCAAGAGGTGGAGGGTCAGGCGGCGTTCGTGTCCCTCCACATAACAGGGGTGGCGCTGGCCTTCGGTAATCACCTCGTATTCCCGTAGGAACTGGGCGGCGGCTTCCTTGAAGGTTTTTTCCGCCTTCAGTTCGCCCCGGCTGTTTTTCCCGCGCAGATCAAGATACCAGTCCTCGGCGAAGTCCTTCGCCTGTGCCAGACTTTCCTGCTTCGTGCTCACCCGACGGTTCTTCCCGGCGATATAGGTAGAGCACTGCCAGAACCGGTTTTTACCCCGTTTATAAACGCAGACTTTCCCGCCCAGAATCGTGTGTTTCGTCATCTTATTCTCCGATCAACCAAATGTGCAAAAGTGTGCAACAGGTGTGTAAGCCTATATTTGGCCGTCGGAGGACGCAAGCGAGTTATGTAATCCGCTGATATATTGAGAGAAAGTGGTGGAGGCGACAGGAGTTGAACCCGCGACCCCCTGAATGCAAATCAGGTGCTCTACCAACTGAGCTACGCCCCCACGCGGATTAGAAGAATGGAAATTAGGCAGATTGAAGATTTAGTCAAGCGAAATTACATCATTGGATTCAGTTTATGCTCTTCCGCGCTTTCCGTGATCGCTCAGAGCACTGCGCACCACGGCAATCAGATGGGTGTACTCATACGGCTTCGTGAGATAATAATACACGCCGGTGCTGGCGCCTTCTATCACCTGTTGCTGCGTTCCGGCGGCGGTTTGCATGATCACCGGCACCACGCCCAGCAATTTACGCGCCTTGGCCTCGGCGATAAACGTGATGCCGTCCATCCGCGGCATCATGCGATCCAGCAGCACCAACTCCACATCTTTCAATGTTTCCAGCATCGTGAGGGCTTCCAGCCCGTTAGGGGCGAGGGCGACTTCGTAGCCCTCCATTTCCAGTGTCTCGGTAATCAATTGAGCGCACATTTCATCATCTTCCACCACCAGAATGGTCATGTCGGCCTCATCTTTTTTTTATGTACCAC